>SWCD01024310.1_pt1 | contig 80419 bp, 80 predicted proteins | sample 4693011 | NCBI WGS metagenome assembly SWCD01 (sample SAMN10267278, study PRJNA491770) | bioreactor metagenome | isolation source: DHS bioreactor inoculated with marine | place: Japan: Omine Ridge, Nankai Trough | reverse complement strand
TTAGGCAAAGATACAGACGAAGTTCTGGCCGAAATGTTGGCAGATGGCGTGGATGAAGATATAGCGCGAGCATTGGCACCCCATCGTAGTTTTCATGGCAACAGCCCTAGCACTTCAATTGTTTACAAAGAGATGACGCCATTCGCACTGGGTCGTTTGGTTGCGCTTTATGAGCATAAGGTTTTTGTGCAGGGTGCTATATGGGATATCAACTCATTTGATCAATGGGGCGTGGAATTGGGTAAAACAGCAGCGGTCAAGATTGCGACTGTCGTGACAGGCGATGCTCCAATTTCAGATCTTCATCCATCCACGCAGCATTTGCTGAAGCGAATGACAGAACTCCAAACCTAGGATGATCGGATCAAGATAACCCGACGGTTTTCATAATACGTCCTTAGCTGGCATTAACCGTAATATACATAATCTCTAAATAGAAAGTATTCGCAAATGAGCTTAAAATTAAAACCTGGTGTGGTTTGGGGTGATGCTTACAAAGCGTTAGTCCAAAATTGTAAAGAGAACCGTTTTGCCCTGCCTGCAATAAATGTTGCTGGGACGAATTCTTTGAACGCTGTGTTAGAGGCGGCCGCACGAAACAAATCAGATGTCATTGTACAACTGTCCAATGGCGGGGCGCAATTTTTTGCTGGGCTCTCTTTGGCAGATAAACATAAAGCGATGGTTTTAGGGGCCGTTTCTGCGGCGCGGCATACGGCGCTCATGGCAGAAGAATACGGTGTTTGTGTTGTGCTCAATACCGACCATGCAAACCGCAAACTGATCCCATGGGTCCGTGATCTTGTCAGAATGAGTGAGCAGTCGATCATGCAAACTGGGGTGCCACTATATTCATCACATATGCTGGATCTGTCTGACGAGCCTATTGGAGACAATCTAAGAGCTTGCGAAGATATATTGCCTAGAATGTTCAAAGCTGGAATTGCTCTGGAGATGGAACTGGGTGTCACTGGCGGTGAAGAGGATGGTATTGGGCAGGATATTGACGAAGTTGATAATGCTAAGCTTTATACCCAGCCTGAAGAAGTTCTTGCGGCTTATGATAGATTGTCCAAGCTGGGCACAATTTCAATTGCAGCTGCGTTTGGGAATGTTCACGGCGTTTACGCGCCAGGCAATGTGATGCTGCGCCCTGAAATTCTAAAGGCTTCACAAGCCTTAGTACAAAAAACACATAATTTGGCAGAAAATCCGCTGGATTTTGTATTTCATGGAGGTTCAGGTTCTGATCCGACTGATATTCGCGCGGCTATTGATTACGGTGTGTTCAAGATGAATGTTGATACAGACACACAGTTCGCCTTCGCCAAGGGTGTCGAGGCTTATGTGGAACAACATACATCAGCCTTTAAATACCAGCTGCATCCGGAAACGGGTGTGCCAGCCAAAGGAATTTACGACCCTAGGAAATGGCTCCGCGAGGGTGAAAAAAGCATGGTTGATCGATTGAATATCGCATTCCAGCAACTGGGCTCAGTAGGTCAATCTGTTGCAAGCTAATGCAGATTGAAAGTACAGAGGCGTTATTGGTTGCTAATTAAATAAGTAATTTCACGCCTTCAAAGATTTTGTGCCTCAGTACCAAACTACCTGATCAGGCGCTGAGTTTCTGGCGCATATGGCCCGTGAGATCCAGCAGCGCTCGCAGAGTGAAAACCTGCTGCGCCGCTGCGAAATCGTCGCTGCAACGGAGAAGCTCATGCGACCATTCAGGCAGTATGCAGCAAATCTAAAGCCAAGAGCTTACAGACTGCGGACAAAGCCGTCCAAAAGACTAATGTGGAGCCCGTAAGAATGTGTGCTTGGAAACGATCCGAACGTTCGCTGCTACGGTGGCTTGTTTTCCGATAATCTGGCACTCGAAAATCCCACCCGGCGCTTCGATCGCTACGGTTTTTCCGGGTGGTATTATGCCGTTTCCTTCACAGGGCACCAACACTACAGTGCTCCGGTGCCGCCAGCCGAATTCGCTACCTCTCCCTTCCGCTACTTCAAAACCAGCCCTGAGATCATCCGCCTACCGGTAATGATGTATGCCAGATTCCCGCTATCACTTCGAAATGTCGAAGACCTACTTCATGAACGCGGTATTGAGATCAGTCACGAGACAGTTCAGTTTTGGTGGAACAGATTTGGTCCGATATTCGCTGCGGAAATTCGCCAAAAGCGGATTGGGCAGCATCGGTCAAATTCGAAATGGAAGTGGCATTTGGGCGAGGTTTTCGTGAAGATCAACGGCGAGACGCATTATCTGTGACGAGCCGTAGATCACGAAGGTGAGGTTCTGGAAAGTTACGTCACCAAACGCCGCGATCGCAAAGCAGCATTGAAATTCCTCAGGAAATCAATGAGGCGCGACGGCAAGCCGGAAATTGTCGTCACGGATCGACTCAAGTCTTACGGCGCTGTGATGAAGGTGATTGGCAATGTCAGCCGTCAACCTACAGGACGTTGGCTGAACAATCGGGCTGAAAACTCGCACCTTCCGTTCCGACGACGAGAACGGGCAATGCTCAGTTTTCGGCAAATGCGAAGTCTACAAAACTTCACAGCCGTCCATTCTTCAATCCACAACCACTTCAATTTAGGAACGTTACCTCTATTCACGAACCAACTTCACACTTAACCGAACCGCTACTCTCACCGAATGGCGGCAGCTTTGTTCCGCATAGTTTCACGCTTTTCTCGGCAAGCTGAGACTGGTTCGAATTTATCTGACAGCATCAAAGTTTGTGCAGTATCGTCACTCCTTGCCAGCACTCAGTAACTTTTCTGCCAGTTCAACAAATCCTTCGCCACCCTTTTTCGCGGTTATCCATGTGGGTTCGCAAGTGATCTGGCCCACAAAATCGGCGACGTTTGCGACGCCGCAGGAATTGGGAAAATAGCCGAACATTGGCGAGTCATTCGGGCTGTCGCCGCAAAACACAACACGGGATTTTTCTGCTTCAAGGTCAAATTCCAGCACCTCGGCGGCAAACCGGCGCGACATCGACAGCTTGTCATAATCGCCAAACCAACCGTTCACATGGATCGAGGAAATCTTGGCCACCGCGCCCTCTTCTTCGAATATTTCCTTGATCCGGGTGACCGCCGCTGCGTCCAGCGGGGCCACGTCTTCGCTGAAATCTACGGCCAGATCGGCCTCGCGGTATGGCTGGTCGGCGGATATTGCACAGCCCGGCACCTCGGCCAGTACCCGGGCTTGAATATGGGCAAGCCGGGAAGAATTGCGCGCCCGCGTGGTCGCATCAGCAAAATACTCGCGGCGCATTTTACGCGACTTGGCGTCATAGGCGAAATAGAATGCACCGTTTTCACCTACCACGCCATTGACCGGCCAAAACCGCGCGATCAAATCACACCAGCCTGCCGGACGCCCGGTGATCGGGGCGACGTGGAACCCTGCGTTGAACAAATCCTCAAGGGCCCGATAGGCCACCGCAGGCAAGCGCCCGTCGGTGGTCAGCGTATCGTCGATATCGGCAAAAACCGTGGTAATTCCGGCGGCAATGTTGGCGGGAAACTCAGATAGGGCTCGCATCGGGGGTAAATCTCATTTCTGTTGGGATGTGGTATGTTTTGGTAGCTGCATCTCTGTTGTGGCTAGGGTCAGACGCTAACAAAGAGCCAATATCGGTCATGGCTGTTTGGGCGGTAACCCTAGAAAAGCGAGATCGAACTTCTTGAAAATGATCAAATATCGATTGAGCTGTGTGCACCCTGACCCCGCTGATTCGAGAGTAAGTAATTCTTAGGTCACATCATAAACTAAAAAAACAAAATAAAAACCACAAAAGACTAAAATTCAATCCATACTGGCTCAAAAAACAACGAAATTATCACATATAATGCCATATTAACAAATATTTACGCTTAAAATGCTCAACTATGCCATAATTATGTTGTTTTGTGGTTTATTTGAGTCTAGCGTTGAGCATCGGATCAACTGGGGAGTGCGATGTCGTTGAAGAGACTAAACCGGAGGGAGGCGATAACCGCACTTGTGCTCGAGCAAGGGGCTGCGACTGTAGGCGCACTTGCTGAGAAACTTAATGTTTCTATGCAAACGATACGCCGCGATGTTGATGCATTGTGCGAAGGCGACATGTTGCACCGCGTTCATGGCCGGATTGAGCTGAGTAAAAAATTCATGAACACACCTTTTGACCAACGCACCGACACCAACCTGTTGGGGAAGCGGGCGATTGGCGAAGCTGCGGCGCGGCTTATCCCTGATGGCTCGACCCTGTTTATCTCTATTGGATCTACCCCGCTGAGTGTCGCTCGAGCCTTGCGCAGCCGAAAAAGCCTGACCGTGATTACCAACAATCTGAATGCGGCAATGGCGTTGAGCGACGAGCTTTCAAACCGAATAATCATACCTGAGGGGGAGTTGCGTTTGCCGGACCGCGATATTCTGGGCAATGAAGTTCTAGAACTCTTTGAGCGCTACAGAGCCGAATTTGCGGTCTTTGGCGTGGCGGGAGTCGAATTGGATGGTGGCCTTTTAGATTTCCACTCCACCGAGGTTCGAGCGCGTCAGAAAATTCGTGCGAACGCGCAGAAATCTTTCTTAGTTGTCGACCAGTCGAAGTTCGGGCGTCAGGCCCCGGCCCTGAGCGGCAATATTACTGATATCGATACAATCATAATGGATCGACGCCCGGGGCCTGCGTTTGCTCCGCTGCTAGACCAAATTGAAAACAGGCTTGTGATAGCCAATGGAGAAGTGAAATGACAACCTCCCCTTTTGTGGTGCTTAAAGATGTTGCCAAACGTTGGAATGGCCAACTTGGAGTCGAAGGTATATCGTTGGATATCCCCGAAGGTAGCTTTACAGCACTTCTTGGCCCATCAGGCTGTGGCAAATCCACGACACTACGTCTGCTGGCCGGATTAGAACTGCCAGACGAAGGCAACATTTTGATCGACGGCAAGGATGTGACCACCAGTGCCGCGTCAGACCGCAACCTATCGATGGTATTCCAATCGTATGCATTGTTCCCCCATCTTTCAGTTGCCGAAAATGTCGTGTTTGGCCTCAAGGTGCGGCGCGTCCCTAAGAAGGAGCGCAAAGAAAAGCTGCACCGCGCTTTGGAAATCACAGGGTTGCTTGGTTATGAGGACCGCAAGCCCGGTGAATTGTCGGGCGGCCAGCGTCAGCGTGTCGCTTTGGCCCGCGCTATCGTTGCAGGTCAGCGTCTTTGTCTGATGGACGAGCCGTTATCAAACCTGGACGCCAAATTGCGCAATTCAGTTCGCAAGGACATCAAAAAACTGCAACGCGATCTGGGTATTACGGTGGTCTACGTCACCCACGACCAGACCGAAGCGATGAGCATGGCTGACACTGTTGTCCTGATGAAAGACGGACATATCAAGCAAATCGGTACTCCCGAAGATCTCTATAGCAAGCCTAACAACACGTTTGTGGCTGAATTCGTCGGCGCACCGCCCATGGCTCTGATCGGATCGTCTGCAGTAAATGGCTTCGGTGATGGGCGCACCATCGGCATCAGAGCGGAACACGTCGATATCGTTCCAGCGGGCGAAGGCCGGATGAGTTGTATCATCAATGAGTGTGAATTTCTGGGATCAGAGACGCTGATCGGGCTAAAACATGCGGATGCGGTAGGTCTGTGCGTCATGAAGCCCGGGATGTCGATGATGCCCGAAGGTCAAGAAGTCGATATCAATTTCCACGACGAAAACCTGCACGTCTTCGACAATGCGGGGCAAAGAATGGCAGCACCGTAACCTATCGGTGCCTGCTGAAAACCAATGAAAACCAAAGGGAGAACAACATGAAACTATTTTCAACAACCGGACTGGGCCTTGCCACCGCAATGGCGGTAGGTCTTGCGGGATCAGCAAGCGCTGAAACCGAACTGACGATGTATTACCCGATTGCCGTGGGTGGATCGCTGACCGAAGTGGTCGACGGTATCGTCGCTGATTTCGAAGCTGCTAATCCCGATATTTCCGTCAATGCGATCTATTCGGGCAACTATGACGACACACGCGTCCGTGCGCTATCGGCGCTTGCCTCAGGTGAGCCTGCGCAGCTGGCCGTTATGTTTTCGATTGATGCCTATGACTTGATCGAACAAGATCTGGTTATCCCGTTCGAAGACGTTGCAACCACCGATGCTGACAAAGAATGGCTAGGCAGCTTTTATCCAGCGCTGATGGCCAACGGTCTTGTTGAAGGCAAAACATGGGGCATCCCATTCCAGCGCTCGACGATCGTTGCCTACTACAACAAGGACATGTTCCGCGCTGCCGGTCTTGACCCTGAAGCGCCGCCAAAAACCTGGGATGAAATGATCGAGATGGGCAAAGCTCTGACCCAGGACAAAACCTATGGTTTGATGATCCCGTCAACGGGCTATCCGTACTGGATGTTCCAGGCACTGGCGATCCAGAACGGCAAAGAAGTGATGTCCAGCGACGGTCTGACGACATATTTTGACGACCCTACCGTCGTGGAAACACTTGAGTTTTGGAAGTCACTGTCGACAGAGCATGGCATAATGCCGACAGGCACTGTCGAATGGGGCACATTGCGTCAGGCCTTCCTCGAAGGTCAAACCGCGATGATGTGGCATTCGACCGGCAACCTGAGCGCAGTGAAAAAATCGGCAAGCTTTGACTTCGGTGTTGCGGAGCTGCCGGCAAATATACGTAAGGGCTCACCCACAGGTGGCGGCAACTTCTATATGTTCAAAGAAACAACAGATGAAGAACGCGCGGCGGCGCTCAAGCTGATGCAGTTTATGACTGCGCCCAAACAGGCAGCGGCATGGTCCATTGGTACTGGCTACATGGGTGTGTCGCCAGCGGCCTATGAAACCGACGCACTCAAGGCGTACACAGCCGAATTCCCGCCTGCACTTGTCGCACGCAATCAGCTGGAAAATGCGGTCGCAGAGTTTTCGACCTTCGAGACTGCACGCGTGCGTGACGGTCTGAACAACGCCATCCAATCGGCGCTGACAGGATCGAAATCGGCGGCCGACGCTTTGGCCGAAGCACAGGCTTCGGCAGAGCGCCTGTTGGCAGCTTATCAATAATTTCCCGGATGGGCCGGTGCAGATCGCATCGGCCCGACCAATCCTGAACATCGGAGACGCACTATGTCCGCTCACGCCAATCTAGAACGACGCAGGCAAGCCATTTACGGCTGGCTTTTGCTCTCACCGGCCGCAGTGCTGTTAACGGTCTTCGCCTTTTATCCGTCCATGGCTACCCTTTGGTCGTCATTGTTTTCGCGTAACACCCGCCGCAACCCGACCGAATTCATTGGCACTGAAAACTATGCCGATCTATTTGCAGACCCGACCTTTTGGCTTGTGGTGAAAAACAACCTTTTCTACGCGGGCGTGACCATCCCTGTGTCGATTGGCATCGCCTTGTCGATGGCGCTTTGGGCCAATTCAAAGATTTCAGCGCGCGGCTTTGTGCGCACCGCCTATTTCACGCCAACTGTTCTGCCGATGATTGCAGCGGCGAACCTGTGGCTGTTCTTTTACACGCCTGGCCTGGGTGTTCTGGACCAAATCGGAAGCGTGTTTGGCTTGCCGTCAGTCAACTGGTTGGGTCAGCCTGAAACCGCGCTTTGGGCAATCATCATCGTGACGATCTGGAAAGAGGCCGGGTTCTTCATGATCTTCTATCTGGCCGCGCTTCAAACGATCCCCGAGGACCTCAAGGAAGCCGCCGATATCGAAGGCACAAGCCGCTGGACCTATACCCGCCGCATCGTGCTGCCGCTGTTGATGCCCACGACGCTTTTCATAGCTGTCAATGCCATGATCAACTCGGTCAAGCTGATCGACCATTTGTTCATCCTCACCAAAGGTGGGCCGTCGGACGCGTCCAAGCTTATCCTTTATTACATCTGGGAAATGGCGTTTGCCTTCTTCGACGCCCCCCATGCGGCGGCAATAACGGTCTTAGTGATAGCAGTGCTTGGGATCGTGGCAGCGGTGCAGTTCTTATACCTTGATAAAAGGACACATTACCAATGAAGAGCTTCACCAAATTCATGGACAGCTTCGGAGCGATCCTTCTAGCGATCATCTGGATCTCGCCGCTTTTGTTCGCCTTCTGGGCTGCAACCCACTCGACCTCTGATGCTGTGAACCTCAACCTCTTCTCACCCTGGACGCTGGAAAACTTTCGTGTGGCGTGGAATGGAGCGCCTTGGCTGAAGTATTTCGTCAACACTTTCTCGTTGGTGACGGTCATCCTGATTGGTCAGTTCATCCTGACCACACTGGCTGGCTTCGCCTTTGCCCAACTGCAATTTCCGGGCAAGGACTATGTGTTCATCTTAGTGCTCATGCAGCTGTTCATCCTGCCGGAAGTCCTGATCGTGGAAAACTACGCGATGGTGTCACGCTTGGGTCTGTTCGATTCGATCCTTGGTGTCGGCATGCCCTACATGGCCAGTGCGTTTGGTATATTCTTGATGCGCCAAGCCTTTAAAGGCGTTCCGATTGAGCTGCACGAAGCCGCGCGAATCGAAGGCTGCGGCCTGTTGGGCATCTTGTGGCGCGTTTACGTGCCTTTGGCAAAACCCACCTATTTGGCCTACGCGTTGGTTTCTGTATCGACCCACTGGAATAACTTCTTGTGGCCGCTGATTGTCACTAACTCGCCGGAAACACGCCCCTTGACGGTCGGCTTGTCGATATTTGGCGCACCTGAAAACGGGGTGGATATCAGTGTCATTTCGGCAGCAACACTCATGTCAGTTGCGCCGTTGCTGATCGCATTCTTGATCTTCCAGCGCCAATTCGTTCAGTCCTTCTTGCGGGCTGGCATTAAATGACCACGATCCTTCAGATCACAGATACGCATATTATTTGTGAAGGGGCGCTTGTTTCAAACCAGTTGGAAACTGCTGGGGCGCTGGCTCGATTGGTCGATAGGATCGCGTCGATCAGGCATCAGATTGGGCCGATCGACGCGGTTCTGGTCAGTGGCGATCTGAGTGACGATGGCAGCGAAGAAAGTTACGCGAGGTTCAAATCTCTGCTCGCCCCGCTTGATCTGCCCACATATGTGATCCCCGGCAATCACGACGCCCGTGATCTTTTACGTGGGGCGTTTGCGGACCATCTTCCTGCTGCGGGGTTACTGAATTGGGCCCGTAAAGTGGGAGATATTCATCTGATTGGACTTGATACCTTGGTTGAGGGGCACCGGCATGGCACTTTGGAACCTGATACATTGGCATTCCTCAGAGATGCACTTTTGAAAGCGGACGGATCAGCCGTTTTGTTGGCCCTGCATCATCCACCCTTCGTCAGCGGCATCAATTTTATGGACACCATTGGTCTGAACAATGCGCACGATCTTCGTGACGCTGTGACCGGTTACAAGGGTGAATTGCGGATCGTCTGCGGACACATCCATAGCATGATAGTGACCGAAGTGGGTGGGCATATTGCAATCTCTGCGCCGTCGCCCTGCAGCACATTTGCCTATGATCGCCGCGTCGATGCGCCCGTGGGGTTCATGGAGCTAGACGATGGGAGTCTGTTACATCGATGGGACGCCGGCTTTCAATCGGTCCGCATTGGGCCGGTTACCGGGGCTGGACCCTATCCTTTCTAATCCGCACTCTGACAGAAAGAAACCAGAAATATCCACCAGGAAACCCTCTGGGCGTTAAAGCAGATAAACAATGCATTTTCGATGGTTGGATATCCGATACTTCACAAGTCCGGAGATTTGCTGAAAAGCGGCCTGACTTAAACCAAATTACGGAGCGATCTTCATTTTCTGTGAATAGCCGCGCAAATGCTGCTGCAAATCAGAGCCGAAATGCAGCGTGAAGGTTCGTTCCGGAACCAAAATGTTAAAAAGCGCAGAGCTCTTAGAGCTACCATGGCTCAGCGCTACGTATGGCAAGGAGGACGTTATGTCGCCAAAAGAACAAATATCAGAAGTCGATCTCTTCGTAATAGGTGGGGGCATCAACGGCTGCGGTGTTGCCCGTGACGCAGCGGGTCGTGGGCTGTCTGTGGCGCTGGCGGAAATGAACGACCTGGCATCGGCGACATCTTCGGCCTCGACCAAGCTGTTTCATGGTGGGCTCCGCTATCTGGAATTTTTCGAAATTCGCCTAGTGCGCGAAGCTCTGAAAGAGCGGGAAACACTACTGCGGGCGATGCCACATATCAGTTGGCCGATGCGCTTTGTATTGCCGTACCACAAGGATATGCGGTTCGAGGGTGACACGCCTACATCGAAGATTCTGAGCCTTGTCATGCCCTGGATGCGCGGGCGCAGGCCGGCCTGGCTGATCCGCTTTGGTCTGTTCCTTTATGACAATTTGGGCGGGCGGCAAATCCTACCTGGCACGACGACGGTGGACCTGACCGTTGATCCGGTCGGGCAGCCTCTGCAAGACCGTTTTGCCAAAGCATATGAATACTCTGACTGCTGGGTCGAGGATTCCCGTCTGGTGGTTTTGAACGCGCGCGATGCCCAGGCGCGCGGTGCGCAAATCATGACCCATACCAAGGTTTTGTCGGCTGAGCGTGTTGATGATGTCTGGCATATCACTACCGAAGATCAGAGCACAAAAAAAACCCAGCTGACCGTCGCCCGGATGCTGGTCAATGCCGGTGGACCTTGGGTTGAAGACATCATTCGTAAGACCGCACGGATTAATTCATCTGAGGGTGTGCGCCTGGTGCGTGGCAGCCATATCGTGACGCGAAAACTGTTTGACCATGACAAATGCTATTTCTTTCAGGGCGAAGACGGCCGGATCATTTTCGCTATTCCATATGAGACTGACTTCACCTTGATTGGTACGACAGATACAGATCATGAAGCCCCGACAATAAGGCCAGAATGCAGTGAGACCGAAGCCGATTATCTGCGGACCTTCGCGTCGAGTTACTTCAAACAGCCGATCACCAAGGACGATGTAGTCTGGACCTATTCCGGCGTGCGGCCGCTATATGATGATGGCGCCAGTTCGGCGACTGCGGCGACGCGGGATTATGTTCTGAAAGTAAATCAAGACGACGGTGCCGCGCCTCTATTGAACATCTTTGGCGGTAAAATCACCACCTACCGCAAACTGGCTGAAGCCGCCCTTGCCAAGATCAGCCCGTTTTTTCCAAAGGCTGGCCCGGATTGGACCGCCGGGGTTAGCCTTCCGGGGGGTGATTTCCCGGTTGATGGTGTAAGAACTCTGATCCACGATTTACTCCAAAACTATCCGTTTTTGGATAAATTATGGGCGCGGCGTCTGGTCAGAGCATATGGCACCGAGGCCCGGCTGATCCTTGGAGATGCTAAATCGATTGGGGATATGGGCAAGGGGTTTGCTGCAACCCTAACCGAGCGCGAGATAGTCTGGCTGATGGAAAAGGAATATGCCCGCACCGCTGAGGATGTGGTTTGGCGGCGTTCGCGATTAGGGCTTCGGATGAGTAAGGCCGAAATTGCGGAGCTTGAAAACTGGATGAATGACGCGCGCAAAAACGGAGCCGTCCACACATGACAACGCCTTACAAACCTCAGCTGGAAACCCACAAAGCAGGCACTGTCGGTTGCGATCAAAAGGCAATTGACGGTGTTGTCAGACAAACTTGACGGCTTTGAAGCCGATCAGTAATTTTGTCCAATGAAAATACAAAACCACTTCAAATATTTCAAAACGAGCCCAGAAATCATCCGCTTGGCGGTGATGTATTACGTGCGCTAGGGTTGTTCGGGCGTGAATTATGCGCTTATACAAGAATCTTGGTGTACTACTTAAATTTGGTGTACTAATTCTCATTTAAACAGCATGCGAGAATAAGTCATGGCTTCCAAAATCAACTTATTGCATCTTGAAACATTTCTATCTGTTGTCCGGTGTGGTGGCATTGGTAAGGCTGCCGAGCAACTTAATCTTACACAACCAGCGGTTACGACGCGTATTCGAAATCTTGAGTATTCAGTATCGGCACCGTTGTTTGAACGCACCTCACAAGGGCTTAAGTTGACCAAGAGGGGTGAGATGTTGCTGACCTATGCAGAACGTTTCCTGCATTTGGCAGAGTTGGTTGAAAGAGATGTTGTTGATCCAAAAGGGTCGGAAAGACGCTTGCGTCTTGGTGTGTCTGAAACCATTGCGCAAAGCTGGTTACCCGAGTTTATCGAACATCTTAATCAGGAATTCCCTAAACTCTCTGTTGAGATTAACGTAGATATTTCTACTGCACTTCGGAAATCATTGTTGAACCGTGACATTGATCTGGCCATATTGTTGGGGCCTGTCTCAGAATATTCTGTTGATAATATTGCGCTACCTGAATTTGAGTTGTCTTGGTATGCTTCAAAGGATTTGGACAAAAGGGAAGCGCAAAAATTAAGCCGCCCGATTGCGTCATATGCGCGTAATACAAGACCGTATAGAGAGTTGAAATCTAGCTTGTTTGAAAAGGTGGGACCGCAGGTGGTGATTTATCCCTCTTCCAGTCTATCGGCGTGTTTTAGACTTGTTGAGGCTGGTTTGTGTGTCGCCGCTCTGCCCAAAACTCTGGCAAAAGTTTATGTCGCGCGCGGGTCTATACATGAATTTGACCCAGGATGGGTCCCAAGTGCACTGCATTTTACTGCATCATACCTAGGTGATCCCAAAAGCCATCTTATTGAAGCCGCTGCTAAAATTGCGCTGAGTACAGCACAGGAAAACATAGCATAAAATAATTTTATGAATTATTGAAAAATACTTCTATTTGTTTTTATGGAGGCTTTACTGTTTGTTCCAAGGATGAATAAGAAAAGTACAGATATCGATTCTTTTGTGAACTATGCAGACCTTGTTGGTTTAGACAGCGGTTCTGTGCGCGCCGCAATTCGCATGAACAGCTATCAAGGGCACACCGCAGGATTGGCATCAGGTAAACTGCAAGCAAACCTTGCGATCATGACAGAAGAATACGCGCTTGATTTTATGCGGTTTTGCCAGAGAAATCCAAAGCCTTGCCCCGTATCTGGTGTATCTGACGTAGGCAATCCGATGATGTTTACGTTAGGGCAAGATATCGACATTCGCACTGATGTCTCAGCATATAATATTTACCGCGACGGCCAATTGGCAAACAGCCAGCTAGATATAATGGATATTTGGCAAGACGCTTTTGTAACCTTCGCATTGGGGTGCTCGTTTACTTTTGAGCACGCCGCATTGCGTGCGGGTATAAAGCTATGGCATATCGAAAATAACACTACGGTTCCAATGTTTCGCAGCACAATAGATTGCGTACCAGCTGGGCGGTTTTCTGGTGCAATGGTCGTTAGCATGCGTGCGGTACCAAAAGAGCAGGTGGATTTGGTGTCAGAGATATCCGCCCAATACCCACTTGCGCATGGCGCACCTATCCACATTGGAAACCCAAGCGAGATCGGCATTTCGAATGTAAATAATCCGGAATGGGGGGATCCCGCGCCAATACTTGATGGTCACGTCCCTGTTTTTTGGGCATGCGGAGTGACACCTCAAGTGGCGATCGAGAATGCGCGCGTACCGATAGTTATCACACATAAACCTGGGCATATGTTGATTTCGGACATCGATGAATATGCAGAAAGCCCAATACTACAAACCAATCTCAAGGGAGAATAAAATGAAGAAAACAATTTTAACAATCGCGGCGGCGGCAATGCTGACTTCGTCTGCGGCAGTCGCTGACAGTCCAGTTGTTTTGAAGGCAGTTGGCACTTGGTCAAGCCTTACAAATTTCAAAAAACACGAAGGGCCGTTCTTTAACGAAGTTCTTGCCGAAGCATCTGACGGCCAAATTATAGGTGAGATTAAATCTCAATCTGGTTTAGGTCTCAAAGGTTTTGAAATCATGCGCCTTGTGAAAAATGGTGTATTTGATTTTGCCTTTGGTTTACCAGGGTATGTCGCCGCTGAAAACGCAGTGTTTGAGGGTGCTGACCTTTCGTCTTTGGTGCAAGATATTGAAACAGAGCGCAAAGTTGCTGAGGCGTACTTCCCAACGATGGAAAAGAACTTCGCTGAAATTTATAACGCAAAACTGCTAATGCTTTATCCGTTCCCAAGCCAAACCCTTTGGTGCAATGCCGAAGTGAATGGCATTGAAGATCTCAAGGGTAAAAAGGTACGCGTTTATGCTACCACGCTTGGTGATTTCGTCGAAGGCGCAGGTGGTACATCTGTAACGGTTCCTTTCGCTGAAGTTATCCCGGCGCTTGAAAAGGGTGTTGTGGATTGTGGTATTACCGGCACGATGTCTGCCTACACTGCAAACTGGCAGCAAGTCGCGACACATGCTTATACACTGCGTGTTGGCTGGGGCTTGGCGTTCGGTGCGATGAACATGGACAAATGGAATTCCATGACACCTGCACAACAAGATATCATGACCACAGAGATTGCCGCGTTGAATGAGCGTATGTGGGCTGAAACAGCAACAGAAGATGAAGTTGCGATTGCCTGTATTACGGGTGGTGACTGCGCCATTGGTGAAAAAGGATCAATGAAACTTGTTACACCAACTGACGCGGACTTGGCTGCACGTGATAAGATCGCAACTGATGTTGTTCTGGCACGCTGGGCAGAACGTTGTGGCGAAGAATGCGCTGCAAACTGGAATGCAACAGTCGGCAAAATCATTGGCCTAGAAGCCAAAGCTAAATAAATTCTCCCTGAGCAAAGGGCGGCCCGACTATTTGATAAGGCCGCCCTTTCTTTATCCGAGGTACAGACATGCTAGAAAAAACACTCAGTGGAACCCGTAAACTTAGCCTTTGGTTGACTTGGATTGGGGGCAGCTTAATCATTCTGTCGGCTTTCATGGTCACATTAGAAGTCTTCTTGCGTAAGGTGTTCAACATCAGCTTGGGCGGAGCAGACGAGCTGTCTGGTTACGCCTTTGGCATCGCCACCGCTTTTAGTCTGGCTTACGCCTTGTTTGAACGCGCCCACATCCGTGTGGACGCCTTGTTTAACGTGATGCCGAAATCACTTCGTCCAATTGTTAACTTTCTAGGTCTCATCCTATTACTGGGATTTGCTTTGGTTATTGTTTTGACAGTTTGGAATATGGTTGGCGATACACTCAAACATGGATCCAGGTCAATCACTCCGATGCGCGTCCCGCTTGCGTTACCACAAATCCCTTGGTTGCTGGGCTGGATGTTCTTCATCTTCAGTGGCGTCTTGTTAGGGCTGGTAGCACTGAAACGCCTTTTTGCAGGTGACCATGCTGGCGTTAACAATTTAATCGGTATCAAAACTGTTGATGAACAAATTAAAGACGAGAGCGTATAACCCATGTTGACGAAAACTCTCCTTATACTTCTTGCACTTATTGCGCTGGCAGTTCCGATTTCCGCCTCTTTGGGCTGGCTTGGCCTGATCTTACAATACACTGAAAGCTCTATGCCATTACACCGCGCAATATCGGATATAGCATGGCAAACCAGCACTGACTTTTTATTGGTCGCAATTCCAATGTTTGTAATGTTGGGTGAAATTTTATTGCGCGCGGGGATTACAGAACGCATGTATGACGGCATCGTAAAATGGCTTGGTTGGCTGCCAGGTGGCTTGATGCATTCCAACATTGGATCATCTGCTTTATTTGCCGCAACGTCGGGGTCGTCTGTTGCAACGGCTGCAACAATCGGAACAGTAGCTATCCCGCAAATCGAAAAACGCGGTTACAACGAACCCTTATTTCTTGGTACGATCGCTGCTGGCGGTACATTGGGTATCCTAATTCCGCCATCAATCAATTTGATCTTATATGGGCTGTTGACTGAAACCTCTGTTCCTGAACTCTATTTGGCAGGGTTCATACCAGGATTTCTGTTGGCTGCGTTGTTTATGCTCACGATTGTTACCGTGTGTATCATAAAACCAGAGTGGGGTGGGGAAAGCCTTAGGTACACTTGGTCTGAACGTTTTCGCGCGCTACCATCATTGATCCCACCGCTTGGTATATTCGTCGTTGTTGTTGGGTCGATTTACGCAGGATTGGCCACACCAACCGAAGCCGCTTCTTTAGGTGTGGTTGCTGCAATGGGGCTTGCTGCTCTGAACGGTAAATTGACAATTTCGATGTTGCGCCAAGCGATTGAAGGGACGATGCGGACCACGGCAATGATCATGTTGATTATCATTGCGGCCGTTTTCCTGAATTTTGTTCTATCGGTCATCGGGTTAACGCAAGCATTGGCAGATTTTGTGACCGGCCTTGGATGGTCGCCGATGCAGACCATGTTGATGATCGTGTTTATTTTAGTGGTGATCGGTTGTTTCATGGAAACATTGTCGATGTTGTTGACAACTGCACCGCTGATAACACCTATCGTCATAGCTTTGGGATTTGACCCCGTTTGGTTCGGCATTCTTTTGATGGTGTTGTTGGAAACTGCACTGATCACACCACCGATTGGGATCAATCTTTATGTTGTGCAGGGGATACGTGGACGCGGTGAAATGATGGATGTGATGAAGGGGGCGGCACCATTTGTCTTAACGATGTTTGCTATGATCGTATTGCTTCTGTTTTTTCCGGATATCGCACTCTGGCTTCCGTCGCTGTTTTATTGACTTCAAAGTGACCAAACTTAAAAATCAAAATTAACGTGATACCGCTGGGCGATTGCGAACGAAGGAGAACTGACTAATGTGGCAATTTTGGGTAGATCGCGGCGGCACTTTTACAGATATTGTAGCTCGCCAGCCAAACGGCGAATTACAAACGCATAAATTGTTATCGGAAAATCCTGAACGATATAAAGATGCGGCGGTTCAGGGTATCCGGGAACTCTTGGACTTGCCTGATGGTGCGCCCATTCCAGCAGGAACAATTGATGCCGTAAAGATGGGCACCACAGTTGCAACCAACGCACTTTTGGAACGTAAAGGGGATCGTACGTTGTTGCTTATCACTCAGGGCTTGGGGGATTTACTGCGTATCGGTTACCAAAACCGCCCCAAACTATTTGATCTGAAAATTGTACTGCCAGAGTTGCTATACGAAGACGTTGTAGAAGTTACAGAACGTGTTTCCGCTGATGGTAATATTATAACGCCACTTGATAATGAACAGGCGCGGAAAGATTTAGAAGCAGCCTATGCAGATGGGTACCGTTCCGTCGCCATAGCTTTTATGCATGGTTATAAATTTCAAAAACACGAAGTGGACGTGGGCGCAATAGCAAAACAAATAGGTTTTAAACAAATTTCCCTTAGCCACCAAACCAGCCCGTTGGTGAAGCTGGTTTCGCGAGGGGATACGACCGTGGTTGATGCTTATCTGTCTCCGATCTTGTGCCGATATGTAACTCAGGTACGCGATGCGTTGGGAGCAGACAATACATTGATGTTCATGCAGTCAAACGGTGGGTTGACAGATGCAAGTCTATTTCAGGGAAAGGATGCCATTCTATCAGGGCCAGCAGGAGGCGTCGTTGGCATGACCAAAACCGCCCAAGAACTGGGCTTTGATCGATTAATCGGTTTTGACATGGGCGGAACGTCAACAGATGTGTGCCATTATGCAGGCGATTATGAACGGTCTTTTGAAACCGAAGTTGCAGGTGTGCGGTTGCGCGCCCCGATGATGAGTATTCATACCGTTGCTGCTGGTGGCGGCTCAATCTTAAGCTATCGTGATGGGCGCATGCAGGTCGGGCCTGAAAGCGCAGGCGCAAATCCGGGTCCCGCAAGTTACAGACGTGGTGGGCCGCTGACCGTAACCGATTGCAACGTCCTGCTTGGCAAATTGCAACCCGGCCAGTTCCCATCCGTCTTTGGCATCAATGGGGACGAGCCGTTGGATGCGGATGTAGTGCGTTCCAAGTTCGACGATATTGCCAAACTCATTGCAAAGGAAACGGGCGAAGTGGTCCCCGAACCAGAAGAATTGGCGCAAGGGTTCCTTCGGATCGCCGTTGAGAACATGGCTAATGCCATAAAGAAAATCTCTGTACAGCGCGGCTATGATGTCACCAAATATACCATGAATTGCTTTGGTGGTGCGGGCGGGCAACATGCCTGCCTTGTGGCTGATGTGCTGGGGATGGAGAACATCTTTATCCATCCGTTTGCTGGCGTGCTGTCTGCGTTTGGTATGGGCTTGGCAGATGTGCGATCCATTCGCGAACATCAGTTTGAAAACGACATTTCTCAAATCAGCAATGCCGATGCCGTGCTGCAAAAGCTTGACCACGAGACTTATAATGAAGTTTTGGAACAGGGCATTCCCAAAGATCAAATTAGTATTATTCGCACTGCGCATATTCGCACAGGCGGTTCGCACCAATCCTTACCCGTTCCTTTTGGGTCTGAGGTTGAAATGCGTGAAGCGTTTGAAGCCGTGCATGATCAGCGTTTCGGATTTATTCCCACATATGACACTCTGATCATCGAAGTGCTGACATCAGAAGCAATTGGTCAAACTGGCGAAACCGCAAATTTAACAAACAGAAATACGTCTGATGCCTTAAACGCAAAAACAGCCCTGATGTATTCTGGAAACGACTGGCTGGACGTACCGCTTGTTGACCGTGAAAAACTGGCTTTGGGGCAAACTGTAACTGGGCCCGCAATTATTTTTGAAGCGACCGGCACCAATATTCTGGAAGATGGCTGGCAGGCAGAAGTGCAAGCAGGTGGTAATCTGATAATGCGCCGTATTGTGCCTTTGCAGCGTAAAGATGCAATCGGCACATCCGTAAACCCTGTGATGCTCGAAGTGTTCAACAATCTGTTCATGTCGATCGCAGAACAGATGGGTGCCACTTTGGCAAATACTGCTTATTCGGTGAACATCAAAGAACGGTATGACTTTTCTTGCGCAATATTCACACCAAATGGCGATCTTGTGGCCAATGCACCCCACGTGCCCGTTCATCTTGGATCAATGAGTGACAGTGTGCGTACAATTTTGTTGCAAAACGAAGGCACCATAAAGCCGGGTGATGTGTACATGATGAATAACCCCTTCAAAGGTGGGACACACTTGCCAGACGTCACGGTTATTACGCCTGTGTTTGATACGCGCGGTATAGATATTATCTTTGTAGTGGCATCACGCGGGCATCACGCTGACATCGGTGGAAAAACGCCAGGATCGGCCCCACCAGACAGCACCCATATTGAAGAAGAAGGCGTATTGGTTGATAATTTCTTGTTGGTCAAACAGGGCGCATTACAGAATAAAGAAACCCGTGCCTTGCTCGCATCTGGCAAATATCCGTGCCGCAATATTGATCAAAATATGGCCGATTTAGTAGCGCAAATAGCAGCAAACGCTACAGGTTTAACTGAGCTTACAAAAGCCGTGTCTCAATACGGTTTGGATGTTGTGCACGCCTATATGAAACATGTTCAAGACAATGCCGAAGAAAGTGTGCGCCGCGTGTTGGCTGTTCTAAAGAATTCCGAATGCACATATCCTTTGGATAGCGGCGCTGAAATCAAAGTAAAGATTTCGGTTGATAAAGAAGCCCGTAAAGCTGTTATCGATTTTACAGGGACATCACCACAGGATGGATTGAATTATAACGCCCCATACGCCATTTGCCGAGCTGTTGTTTTGTATGTGTTTCGCACGCTTGTTGGTTCGGATATCCCGATGAACGAGGGATGTATGAAACCACTTGAATTGATTATTCCAAAAGCATCTATGATCAATCCAAATTACCCAGCCGCTGTGATCTCTGGAAACACAGAAGTCAGCCAGTCTATAGCCGATGCCCTATATGGTGCATTAGGCGTAGTAGCAGGTTCTCAGGGTACCATGAATAACTTCGTATATGGAAACGATATCTATCAAAATTACGAAACCATCTGTGGCGGAACAGGGGCTGGTGACGGATTTAACGGTGCCAGTGCCGTACACAGTCATATGACAAATACGCGCATGACTGATCCCGAAGTCTTGGAAAATAGATTCCCAGTACGCGTTGAAGAATTCTCAATTCGTCGTGGATCAGGCGGTGCTGGTGCATATAATGGCGGCGATGGGATTGTGCGCAAACTGCGATTTTTAACCGCGATGACAACAACGGTGCTGTCATCACATAGAAAAACACAAGCCTTTGGCGCATCAGGCGGAAAACCAGGAAAGACGGGTAAGAATTCCGTTATTCGTGCAAATGGTCTGGTTGAATTTTTGCAAGGTAATGATGAAGTTCAAATGGCCGAAGGTGATGTGTTTGTTTTGAAAACTCCTGGGGGCGGTGGGTTCGGATCTCCATGATTTAATGCTACGGTCGTCGGTTCTAGACTATCTGGCAGCGTATTTTTCGCTGCCATGATCGCACTGGTCGCTGCAAGCGTCATATTCGGGGCCCCTCTCTGCAAACGTCACCTTCTCAACTTTGTCAGAGGAAGCTACATACAACGCGTGATGCCAATGAATGTCTGGTTCTGTGAAGTCGGTTGGAGATCGAGCGCTCACAGCGATGGTCTGCTCTCCGCCCATAGTTACCAAGTCCGCTTACGGCCTATGCTGTTGAAAAACTCCGATTTCTAGCAAAATCTGAAAATATTTGCCCATACAGCTCAAATGAAGAATTTTTGCTAGGGGTTCAGCTAAAATGGGCTTCCGGCCCTGTTGTGGCTTATTGGAGCCTTTCGCGACAATCGTCACAAACTTTCAACAAAGGTATGCTTTTGGCGGAAATTCTTGAAATCCCAATTTGGGAGTTTTTCAACAGAATAGGCCCATAGCTGCCGTTCATTGAACTTATAACAGATGCGGTGTAGCTTCCCCAAAGCAGTCATTGGTGCATTATGCAGCTACCACGCACAGATCTACAATCATTATAATCTCGCGAGACATTTAAACCAGACAATCCTTCAAGCAAAAGTGTATAATAGTTCTCTTTGCGTGGTTCAATTTCCGTACGACATGATGTTGATGTTCCATGCCTTTTTCGGCGTGCTCAAATTTGCCTGGCAACACCAATTATTCAGCTACTGAAGCTGCCTTGGTGTTCGGAACAATTTTTGCAATGCTGCGCAATTCTATGCGCAAGAACTGTGAAAATGCACTAGCCAGATTGGAAATCGGGCGATGTGATGGGGTCATGATGGAAACCGAAAGCCTAAGATCTGGGCGGATGGGAACGAAGGTGAGTTTTTCATTACCCTCCTTATATATACTGTAGCTATTTGCACTGATGGCATCCACGATTGCATAGGTTAATCCGTTTTCTACAAACGTAAAAAGCGGGATGAAAAACTGAGCCTCAAAGCGTAGATTATACTCAGCTCCAGCCAGCTGGAACATACTTTCAATTTTGGTGCTCAGTGGGTGATCCGAATAAAGGCTAGACATGGGTCGCCCTGATAAATCCTTAGGCGTAATGAACTCCTTTTTTGCCAAGGGGTCATTTATAGGCATCGCACATAAACACTCGCAATCAACAACATCATGTTCCACAAGACTTGTATAGGCTAGTGTTGTTAAGTTTCCGTCAGCAAGGCCCACATCATAATGTTGCGAGGATACAATCTGTTCCACTTGCCGAGAGGTACGGGTGATAAGTTTTACATCAATGTCTTTATGGTCTTTGACAAATTTACTGATGAGTTTGGGCAAAAAGAACACAGACGGGCCCGGCATACAGACAATCGTGAGCATACCACTTTTTAAGTCGTGCAAGCTTTTCATATTGCGCTCGGTTGCCGAAAGTTGGTCCAGAATGGAACTGGCTTCTTCAAAAAGGTAATGCGCCTCAGGCATGGGATGCAATCGTCCACTACGCCTTACGAACAGGGGATTTCCAAGTTCTCGTTCTAGGCTGGACAGTTGAGAACTGATAGCGGGCTGTGTGCGAAAAAGGTTTCGCGCAGCCTCGGATACAGATCCTGTCAGCATCACTTCTCTGAATGCGGTAAGTTGTTTTAAGTTCACGATATTATGTCCATTTTCCTTAAGTTTAAACTAGGGTATAAGATAAACTAATGGATATCAAAGAATTTAAAATTTGTTTTTATATGGCTTTTGTCTAGAATCGTCCTACTAACACATAAAATGCCGATCTGATTCCCTAAGCGAAGGTTTCAAGACGGCAGAGTTAACAAGGGAAAATACCAATGAAGACAATTAGAAAAATAGCGGGTGCCGCAATATTGGGCGCCGCATTGTTGGGCACATCTGCAATCGCCCAAGAGATGAAATTCTTTCGCATCGGGACAGGTGGTGCCGGTGGCACTTACTTCCCGATTGGCGGCATTATTGCCAATGCGATCTCAAACCCTCCGGGCTCTCGGGCTTGTGGTGAAGGTGGTAACTGCGGCGTTCCTGGTCTTGTGGCGATGGCGCAATCAACAAATGCGTCCGCACATAACGTAAACGCCATTCAAGCCGGTCAAATGGAAGCGGGTTTGTCGGGTGCAGCCACATTGCATTTTGCCTATAACGGTATCGGAAAGTTCGAAGGCAATGCAAAACCTGATCTTCGTATCATTGCAAACTTATATCCAGAAGACCTGCATTTGGTATCGCCAAAAGGTGTCAAGTTGAACGGCATTGCCGATCTTAAGGGCAAACGTGTTGGTATTGCACAAGCGGGCTCAGGCACACAAATCGCCGTTGAGCTTATCCTTGCGGATCACGGTGTGAACCGAGACAACATCGATGAAGCGGAATTGAACAACTCTCAAAGCGCCGAACGTATTGCTGATGGCCAGTTGGATGCTTATTTCTACGCAGCGGGTACACCAGTGGCCGCGATGATCCAATTGGACAATACCAAAGGCATGGAACTGTACAATTGGACTGACGAAGAGATCACAATGGGCAATAAAAGTGTTCCATACTACATCCGATCACAAATTCCAGCAGGCACTTATGCTGGTATTGATTACGACGTGAACACATTGGCGGTAAGCGGAATATTTGTAACAAATGCAAATCAGGACGAAGAACTGATTTATGAAATCACCAAAGCCTTATGGTCAGATACAGCTCGCAAGTTGTTGGATAACGGTCATGCCAAAGGTAAAGCGATCACACTGGAAACTTCGTTGGACGGTGTCGCAGGTATCGGTGTGCCATTGCACCCAGGCGCAGAACGTTTCTACAAAGAAATGGGCATGCTTAAGTAATCTCCCTGAGATCGGGCGGCGTAATTGCCGCCCTTTTTTCATCCGCCGACAGCCCGTTTAGGGTATTCTGATACGGCTTTCCCTCAACAATTATGCGTCTGAGATCATCATGTCCCTAAATACTGAAATAGACCAAAAAACGCTCGAAGAGATTGAGAAAAAATACGACACGTCTCTGAACACGCGCGAGAACGGTCCAATAATTACCAAAGTGATTTATTGGGCAACGGTTGCTTTCGCCGTTTACCATTTTTGGACTGCTGGATTTGGGACACCCGTTGATTACGTTCATATGGGAATACATCTATCTGGCCTGTTCTTGTTTATCTTCATCGGATTCCCCGTGTTCAAAAGTGCGAAAAACTTAGCTTACAATCCGCATTCAACTTTCAAACCCAGTAATATTCCTCTTTATGACTGGGCTTTCGCGGTGTTGGGCATCGCAGCTTCGATGTTTTTGTGGTTTAGCTGGACCGGGTATTCTGGCTTTGGTCTGGAAATTCCCGAACAAATGCTGCGGCAAGGTAACCCCACGAAAATTGACGTTGTTTTTGGCACTATTCTTATTTTAGCCGTTCTTGAAATAGCGCGCAGAACTATCGGGTTTGTGCTGCCGCTGATTATCCTCGTGTTTATGAGCTATGCGTTGTTTGGTCCCTATATGCCCGCACAAATCCTACGGCATCCGGGTGTGAACTGGGTGCAGTTTGTGAACAATATGTACTTCCCGTTCGAAGGCATCTTTGGCGTCACCCTTTGGGTGGTGTCCACCGTCGTGTTTCACTTTGTGCTGTTCGGTGTGGTAGCCCAACGGATGGGGCTGGGCCAGTTTTTCGTCGATAACGCGATGATGCTCGCGGGCAGATATACTGGCGGCCCTGCAAAAGTTTCTGTTGTGTCATCCGCATTTTTCGGAACCATTTCAGGTTCTTCAATCGCAAACACCGTATCCACAGGCTCACTGACAATACCCAATATGAAACGCATGGGGTATCCGGGGCATTTTGCGGGCGGTGTTGAAGCCGCTGCAAGTGCTGGTGGACAAATTACGCCACCTATTATGGGTGCTGCAAGCTTTCTGATGGCCGAGTATCTTGAGGTGCCATACACAACGATTGTTATTGCCGCGATCGTGCCTGCGACGATGCACTACATCGGGGTCATGTCGATCGTGCATTTTACAGCCAAACGCTTGGGATTAAGGTCTTACGCCAAGGAAGAATTGCCACATTTCATAGAGGTTTGGCGTAATGGCTGGTACACGATCATTCCTTTGATCGCATTACTGGTTGTCCTTTTTTCTGGTTATTCACCGAATATGGCTGCTTTTATGGGATTGTCTTTATGCATTGTTGTGGGATTTTGTTCGTTCAAAAATCCACTTACTTTAGCCGCACCTTTTGCATTACTCGCTTTTATATTTTGGAAGGCATCACCCTATAGTGGAGAAGGGTTCTCACCTGAAATCGCAGGGGTACTTGCGGCCTGTGTTGCCATATCCATGATGCATAAGGGTGAACGCAAAGGCTTTTCAGAACTGTTCGACAGTTGCCATGTTGGTGTGCAATACGCACTGGCTGTGGGAGCTGCATCGGCCGCCGTGGGGATCGTCGTGGGCGTGATCAACACGACGGGTATCGGTTTTCGTTTGGGCTTTATGGTCACCGAAGGTGCTGCAGACTTGTCGGTATTCTTCCACGCGCTGTTGGGGTGGATCCCGTCCGAGACGTTTTCACAAGCATCCATCCAGCAATTCCTGTCACTGGTGATGATTGCAATTGCATGTATCCTGATGGGGGCTGGCCTGCCGACGACGGCACTTTATATTATGTTGGTCTCTGTGGCCCAACCAGCACTGACAGGGCTAGGTGTGCCGCCTTTGGCGACGCACATGTTTGTACTTTACTACGGGGTGATTTCTGAAATTACGCCACCGGTATGTGCATCCGCCTATGCCGCTGCGGGTATTGCCAACGCAAATCCGTTTCGAACAGGGGTCAGTGCGTTTACATTAGGCTTGGGCAAGTTGATGGTTCCTATGGTGTTTGTATACGCACCGACAATGCTGATCGTTCTACCTGAGCATTTTACACTAACCTCATTCTTGCAGGTATCCCTGACGTGTGCGTTGGGGGTCTTTGCAATCGCCACAGCCGTTTCCGGCTATTACCTGACACCGCTGAAGGGTCTTTGGCGCTTGTTGATGGCGATTGCAGGGTTGTTATTGGTTGCGCCAAGCGGCAGCAGTGATCTGCTATCTCTGGTGATGTTTGCGCCAGTCATCTTGCAGCAAGTCTTAAGCCAACGTCGTGAAAACACGCCTGCGCCAAACACAGGTTAACTCATAAAGGCATAGATATGAGCAGGTCAAAAGACTCGAAAACCACGATTGTGGGGGCTGGAATTGTAGGCATTTGCACGGCTTTAGCCTTGGCAAAAGAAGGCGTGGAAGTGCGCTTGATCGACCGCGATGAACCTGGGCAGGGTGCGTCTTATGGCAATGCGGGTGTCATTTCCCCCTGGTCGGTGGTGCCGCAATCCGTTCCTGGAGCTTGGCGGAATATTCCCGGCTGGTTATTGAAAGAAGATGGGCCGCTCTTTATACGACCGTCGTATTTTCCACGGCTTTTCCCGTGGACATGGACCTTCTTGAAGCAGGGTAAAATGCGGCGCGTGCGCGAGGTGTCCGATGCGATGGAAACCTTGAACCAAAACAACATCGAGCTATACAGAAAACTATTGGCAGGCACTGGGTTTGAGGATCTGATAAAGGACAGTTACTATGTCCATGCGTTTCGAAACCCGGATGCCGCAGATATTGATGCTTTGGATTATGCATTGAAAAGGGAAAAAGGTGCCACAATCGAAAGAATTGATTGCGCAGAGTTGCGACAGTTGGAGCCGGCACTATCATTGGATTTCAAAGCGGCAATTGTGACAAAAGGCCAGGCGCGAAGTCTGGAACCGGGCAAAATCGGGCAGGTTTTATTCCAACAATTTACCGCATTGGGCGGGGAATTTTTGCGCGCAGATGTCATGAAAATCAAACCGAACGACAAAGGTGAGTGGGCGGTTGAAACATCCGAAGGAACATATATAACCACCAAGATTGTGTTGGCTGCAGGCGCATGGTCCGGCAGGTTACTGGCTCCGTTGGGCGTGAAAGTTCCGCTGGAAGCGGAACGCGGTTATCATGTGGAATTCCCGAATGCGGCTGCCACGCTGAACAATTCCGTGATGGATATGGAATTGAAATGCGTAGCCAGTTCAATGAACGCAGGCTTGCGTATAGCCGGAACTGCAGAGTTCGCGGGGCTGGATGCACCCCCTAATCAAAAACGGGTCGATATGCTGATATCATGTGCCAAGAGGATCGTGCCTGACATCAATCTTGAAGATGTGAAATCATGGTCCGGCGTGCGCCCATCCTCCCCAGATAGCCTACCGTTTCTGGGTGAAATTCCATCGCACAAAGGCCTGTTCGCGGCTTTTGGACATAGTCACTATGGGTTGATGATGGCACCCAAAACCGGTGAGGTTATTACGGATATGCTGATGAACCGTCCGGTAAATTCTGACTATTCGCCGTTTCGAGTTAACAGGTTCAACACTTAAACCAAGGATTAGATTATGACGCATTACACAGGCGGACAGAACATTTGTGGAGTTTCCATTGGTGTTTTATGTCTTGATAGCAAGTTCCCGAAACCGCCCGGTCATATCAAAAACCCATCCAGCCTGTCGTTTCCAGTGATTTATGAAACGGTTAAGGGGGCTACTGTTCAAACCTTGTTGAAGAATCCGACCGCGAAATTCATTGCTCCGTTTATCGAAGCGGCAAAGCGTTTAGAAGCGGAAGGTGTACGTGCAATCACTGGCAGTTGCGGATTTCTGGCGTTGTTTCAAAAAGAACTGGCAGAGGCGGTGAGCATCCCGGTGTTCAGCTCCAGTTTGATCCAAGTACCGCTTGCCTATAATATGACGGGCCGCAGCGCCCCAGTAGGTATATTGACGGCCAGTAAATCAAGCCTGACACAGGCACATCTTGATGCCATCGGTATATTCGATATCCCCGTCGTGATCAAAGGCATGGAAGGAAAGCCAGAATTCGAAGACGTTATTCTAAAAGATCTGCGTCATGATATGGATACCGCAAAGGTCGAAGAAGAGATTTTACAAGCGGCAAAGGAATTGTTGACTGAAAACCCAAACATACGTTCATTGATTCTAGAATGCACAGACATGCCGCCTTATGCGCATAGCCTGCAAAGGGAATTACATCTGCCGATTTTTGATCTGACAACTTTAGCAACGATGGTGCACAATGTTGTCTTGCGAACACCATATGCGGGATTTATGCCATTATAATGGTGGTGTCAGAGGAACTTGATAATTTCGGGATCAGACACCGAAGCGGTCCATCATGGAATGCCAACGTACGATTGCAGGCAGAAACCAAGGATTGCCAGTGTAAAACCGTCGTGTTGGAAACTCCAATCCGTCGAGTTCGGTTTTACCATCTTTTGACCCCAGCATTTTCAGGGCGGCTTTGTGTCCGAAATATGTGGATCGGCCAACGCCAGAGCCGCAATATCCCATGGCGTAATGCAGGCCGCCGTGGGTTCCCAGATGCGGTGTATGGTCGAATGTATATGCGACTGTTCCTGACCATGCGTGGGTGATTTCCGTGTCGTTTAGTTGCGGAAAGATACGGGTCATAAGACGTTTTAAATCTGGGGCGTAACGATTTGATCGATCAGTCTGACCAAATGTGCGTCCACCGAAAATCATGCGCTTTTTGTCCGGGGATGGGCGAAAATATAATACCACACGCGACATTTCGTTAAATGACCTGCCTTTGGGGCTAAGCTCATTCATAATGGCCGCTGGTAGCGGTTCGGTTGCGATCATTGCCGAACGGATGGGTATTATCCGTTTTTGAAAGAATGGTAGTTCCGGACCCGAATATCCATTGGTTGCAATCAAAACCTGATCTGCGCGCACCGTCTGTCCGCCTACATCAATCTCAAAACCCTTGCCGTCCCTTTTTACGCCGGTCATACGCGCTGGTGCAAAAATACGAACGCCCTCTGCCAGAACGCGTTCAGCCAAGCCAGCCAGATAACGCCCCGGGTGAAGATGCCCGTCGTTAGGATAGATGATGCCGCCATGGTAGCGGTCTGACCCGATTTCGTTTCGCTGGTCGGCTTGCGATACAATTTCAAATTCCAACCCGACAGCTTTGTTCAACAGCTCTGCTTCACGTGCCGCCGTTTCATACTTCTTGGGGGTGGGTGCGCCGCTGAACTTTCCGTTTAGATGCAGCCCGCAGTTAATATTTTCAGTTGCGATCAGGTTTTTCAGATGTTGAAGGGTGTTCATGCTTTCGTGTAGTAATGCATGGGCCTTGGTATTGCCAAAGGCATGAGTTAGGCCAGTCATTCCAAGCTTGTGAAATGATGGCCCAATATTGCCGCCATTACGTGCCGAACACCCAAATCCGATAGCTTGCGCATCAATGACAACCACTTCACGGCCAGCCCTTGCAAGTGTCAGTGCGGCAGACAAGCCGCTGTATCCGGCACCTACAACAAGCGTTCCAACTGTAGCGGGCAGTTTTTCGGCGGGTTCAGCACGCTGAGCAGCTTTATAGGCAACGTCATCCCACCAATACGGGTGTTTTTGTATCTGTTGCATTTCCAATGTGGCCTTATTTTGGCGGTTTATTCGACTAACTTAACAGTGTTTGAAAGGTATTGTCAGAGGAAACTTAATTTTGCGATAACTGCCGCGTAAATTTTGCAGATATGCCCCTCCAAGTGAACAACCGCATAATTGCCATTATGTTACACAAACTCGACCTACCTCAATCTCTCGCCTTTACACTTTCGGCATTCCATATCGCATAATCCAACCTGCGCGGCGACCACTCTTTCCCACGCTGTACTAGTATTTGAGCTGCGCCTAACAACAAAGCCCGAGCATTAACTGGCCCTACTTGCTGCGGTGCCTCTTCAAGAGCCTTCGCGATGTATCGTTGCACCATCCGATCAGGTTTTATCAGTGTGTCGTCCCCGGCCAGCATGCGAAAATAGTCAAAAGAGATCCCGCTTGATTGCCCAGGAATGTTCCGAACGGCGGTTTCGGCCGTTGTAAGGCGATCATTATCGAGATCACCAAAATCATCAATCCCGGCCTGTTTCAGAGCTATGGCGAACCGCTGAACGGCCGCTGCTTTCAGAATTCCCGAACGTGATGAGGTGCGCTGGCGATTGCCAAAGAGGTCAGCGACCAATTGTTCCGGCGGGAGTGTGTCGAGCAAACATAGAAACCCCGAAATAGAGTGCTCACCTTTTACCCGGTGCATGTCTGGCTCTACTGACATGGTCCATCCCTGGCGATCGCAAAACCGGGTGACTGTGTTTCGGGTGGATGTGTATGTGACACCAATTGAGAATACAGCATCGATCACACAAAGCGGTAGTGAAGCATAAAAGAACTCTTGTGGTAGGGGGAGGGGAGCCAGAGCTGTGTCCTGGATGTAGTTGGCAAGGCGCACTATTTGTGCATCAGGAACATTGGGGTTGTGAAGCTGTGGTTTAATTGTATTTGTCATGTTAATCCTATTTGTCGTCTATAAGTGACATGCACCAACGCTTCAGGAGCGGTATAAGTCAACCGTAAATGTCACTGATCGTCTATAAAATGGACGAGCAAAAAATAAGTAATGGCTTTGGCGGTAATCACAGGTTCGATGCATGACTGGCTTATATTGGAACCCAGAGTGGACGAATCGCCCAAGGGTATTTGCAAATACAATCTGCAAAATCAGATATGTTTTGTAGTCTTACGGGTGGAAAATCGTCCCAAAACCCACAATTAGGGAAAATAAATTATAAGCCATTTATATTTTGACCCTCAGCACCAAAAGTATTTGTTGATTTTATTTTTCTCTCATGTAGTTACAACCAGCCAGCTCGGATTAATTGACGAGTTTGCCGAACAACGAAACGTGGACCGTCTTTGACAGTTGCGCGTGTCGGGTTGAATACCCGGCAATTCCGTAAGCGCTTTCGGGTTTGCTTACGCATCAACGGAGAAACGCGGTGCCTAGTGCCGCACAAAAGTTTCTAAGCTTCCGGAATGGTCCGGGGGTAAATTGGTGCGTAAGGAGATAAATCATGCACACTTTCACTATGGGAACTGATGTTCCCAACCTGAGGGATGTAACCCTCAACAAGGTCGTCTGGTGTAATCCGGATGAGCTTGACTATTATGCGCCTGGCGCGCGTCAACATACTGATGAACACATAGATATGTTCCAGCGAACGATCTATGACTTCAATGGTGCTCTACCGATCGTAACAAATGGTACAGGTGGAATTATTGCTGGCTATGGTCGCGTTGAAGCTTCAAAGCTGCTTGGAATTGATCAAATTCCAACAATCCCTCTTTCCTGGCTGACCGAAAAAGAGCGAAAGCACTACATCAAAACGTTGATGCAGTTTGGCGAATACGTCGGCTGGGCGCGCGAGATGTTGTTAATTGATCTGCAGCATCTGAAAAAATACCGCCTGAACACCATGGCGAAAATCAATGGCCGTTTCTTCCATGCGAACGGTAAAGAATGCGTGATTAGCTCGAGTAACGCCGCGTAGTTAAATCTAAAGTGCTGCGCGTTTTGCGCAGCATTATAAAACAAGCGAAGTAATCAGTGGGAAGGCCTGCCGATCCATCGCCGAAACCTTTCGGCCTTTCGCATAGAGCTATAGATAGCTTGGCCTTCACATTCATTGAAACCGGCTGCGTTTCCAGACAGAGGCGTGGCCAGCATCAACCCCGCATACCGGGTGGTGCACAATTTGTGAGGTACTCACATGTCTAAAAATACTGAAAGAGCTCAGGCTCTAACTCTTCCGGCTAAAACGCGCTTGAATATTGAAAATCGCGACCCGGTTAAACTTATTGCCTATGATGGCAATGCGCGGACGCATTCAGAAAAACAGATTGCTCAGATAGCCGCTTCGATCAGAAAGTTTGGCTTCGTGAACCCCATTCTAATTGGTTCCGATGACATCGTTATCGCAGGTCATGGCCGTGTTGCAGCGGCAATACACCTTGGCTTGCGTGAAGTTCCAACAATTGAACTTGCGCATTTGTCTGACGCTGAACGACGCGCCTATATCATTGCCGATAATCGCCTGGCTGAACTTGCTGGATGGGATAAAGATATCCTCACGATTGAACTGCAATCACTTGCCGATATGGATCTTGATTTTGATCTGGAAATTACCGGCTTTGAAACAGCTGAACTGGATTTGCTACTAGACGGTGATGTCGAAGAGGAAAATCCCGATGACACTTTGCCCGAGACTAAGCAGGGTGTTGCAGTGACACAGCCTGGAGATGTTTGGTTGATGGGCAATCACCGCTTGATCTGTGGTGATGCACAGCTGACTAAAACCTATGATGCGCTGATGCTAGGCGATCAAGCCCGGATGGTGTTTACCGATCCACCTTATAATGTAAAAATCAGCGGACATGTTTGCGGCAATGGTGCCATTCAGCATAGAGAATTTGCGATGGCGTCGGGTGAAATGGATCAGGCTGGCTTTACGCAATTCCTTGCGAATGCGCTTTCTAGCATGGCCAATGTTAGTGTGGATGGTGCCATTCATTTTATCTGTATGGATTGGCGTCATATCGAAGAATTACAAACTGCATGTAAAAGCATCTATTCTGAATTGAAGAACCTTATTGTCTGGAAAAAGACAAATGGTGGAATGGGTACATTTTACCGCTCACAGCACGAACTGGTATTTGCCTACAAAGTCGGAACAGCACCCCATACCAACACCTTTGGTCTTGGCGATACTGGCCGATACCGCACCAATGTCTGGGAGTATCCAGGAGTGAACAGTTTTGGCGCAAACCAGAAAGATCTTGAGCTGCATCCAACCGTTAAGCCCGCAGCATTAGTAACTGATGCTATCAAAGACGTGACCAAACGCGGTGACATTGTTCTGGATGGCTTTGGTGGTTCTGGAACCACGCTGATCGCTGCCGAACGTTGTGGCCGTATTGCCAGACTTGTGGAACTTGATCCGATCTATTGCGATGTTATTTGCCGCCGTTTTACGGCGCTGACTGGCAATGACGCAATTTTGGCACGTACAGGCGAAAGCTTCGCTATCGCCAGTGTGCGACGCGCAGAAGAAGCAGAGCACCTTATTACGGAGACAGCAGCATGAATGATCAGAACAAATCAAAGGTGGGCTTTATGAGCCCACCTGTGGGCAACCGTTTTGAAAAAGGTCAGTCTGGTAATCCGAAAGGCCGACCCAAGAAACAAGACGATATCTACACGCTTTTGCAACGTGTGCTCAAACGTAAGGTAAGATTGAAAGGGGGTGAGCGACAAATACCGATCGGTGAGGCCCTGATCCGCAATTTACGGGATCTTGCACTTTCAGGCGATCGTCGTGCACTGGATTTGCAACGCCGGATATTGGACGAAGCCGGGGTAAACCAGACCGATACCTACGATCCCGAAGAAATCAAAATGAAGGTACTCAAAGCTTTTGAAAACATGGGTGTTAAGGTAAATTACGCGGAGGGTGAAGATGTCTGATGATTATAATATCGGATTTGGCAAACCGCCGAAATCCAATCAATGGAAAAAAGGTCAGTCAGGCAATCCCAAAGGGCGTCCTAAAACCAGATCCGATTTGATAAAAGATGCAGCTGCAATCTTGTCCGAACCTGTAAGTGCCCGCACATCAAATGGTAGAACGGTGAAACTCGACGGATTTGAAGCCGCTTATCTGGCGCTTTGCAAAAATGGACTGAAAGGTGATGTGCCGTCGTTGATCAAAGCGATCAACATCATGCTTGAAGTTCAGCCTGCTGTAGATGCCCGCGAAACCGAAGAACAGCAGCAAAAAGAAGACGTGATTGCCTCGTTCGAAAAAATGGGTGTGAAGGTGGGCGGCATTGACTGATGATCAACAGCTGGAAGCTGCTCGGTGAGCTGACACTTGCCAGCACGGGGCCCATGTGCGCACGGGCCCCACCAACACTGAACTTCGTAGCAAGGGCAGGGTGCAATGCCTAATATCTTACAGGTATGTCACTGATCGTCTGTAGACTGAATGCCGACAGTACAGTCTGAGTTCGGTCATGGATATTCGACAAAAACTCGGGAAAAACCTGCGCGCGGAGCGTGATAAAAAGGGCTGGTCCCAGGAAGAGCTGGCGCATGAAGCTGATATCCACCGCACATACATCAGTGATTTGGAACGTGGTGCCCGTAATCCCACGGTAAAGGTCGTTGATAAGCTGGCTAAAGCACTGGATGTGTCGATGGGCGCGTTGTTGGATTAGAAGTTGATTGTTCACCCAACACAATTACTGGGCTTTATCTAATAGAGCTCTAATCGAAAATAAATGGTCATGCACTTTTTGGAGTTTGTTTCGATTTCTTTTGTGAGGACCGCGCTGTTTCAATGTCTATTGAATGTGATTGTCCGGCAGACGATAATGCGGATGCATCTTCAAGTAGTGCAGTGATATTGGCGAATTGTTTCCGGATCGTGTCTTTTTGAAATCTATCCAATTGCGGCCTTCATGTATCGCTTGGATAGAGCAATGCTTGCAGAGAAGCAGAAGTCGAGTGGTTTTTATGGGTTGTGCCTTAGAGTGGGCGATTAGGCCCGTAGTAAAAGAAGAAATCTTTTTTCGAAGTTTGTTTTCGGCCTATGCTGTTGAAAAACTCCGATTTTTAGCAAAATCTGAAAATATTTGCCCACACAGCTCAAGTGGATAATCTTGGCGAGGGGCTCGGCTAAAAGGGGCTTACGGCCCTGTTGCTGCTTCTTGGAACCTTTCGCGGCAATCTTAACGAACTTTCAACAAAGGTGTGGTTTTTGCGGAAATTCATGAAATCCCAATTTGCGAGTTTTTCAACAGAATAGGCCCAAAGCTGCCTTTCGAAAGGTCTCCCGTCGCAGTAATACGGCTTCTACAAAGTTGACATTCGATGTTGCGCATTATTTCGTGTGAATGCAAGGACCGAACCCGCCTTTCTACGTGGTGGTCCAAATGCCCTGTTCTGACGCATCGCGACATGTGTTTTCCGAGTGAAGGGCAATCTCAGGACGTTTGCCGCGTCTTGCGTATTCTATACGAGCTTGTCAGCCGCAGCTTTGCTGGTTCCGGGATATCCACTAAGTTTTCGCTGATGTCAGATAGCGCGAACCAAACGTGACTATATCTACATCTCCCATAGATTGCTAAACATAGTATCTAGGACAAACATTCCCTACATGGGCAATTCACGCCAATGCTTTGCAATTTCATCGCGCCGCGCAATCCATACATCATCGAATTGAATGATATACTCGACAAACTGCTTGAGTGCCCTAAAGCGGGCCGGGCGACCCAGAATACGTGCGTGCATGCCAACTGACATCATTTTCGGATGCGTGGCGCCTTCTTCACGCAGAGTATCGAATGCATCTTTCAGGTAGACGAAGAACTGATCGGCAGTGTTAAACCCCTGCGGAGTGGCGAACCGCATATCATTGGTGTCCAGTGTGTAAGGAACAATTAGCTGGCCAGGTTCGACTTTGCTCCAGAATGGCAGATCATCGGAATAATCGTCAGCATCATAAAGAAATCCGCCATATTCAGCAACCAGCCGGCGGGTGTTTTCAGAGGTACGACCAGTATACCAGCCAACAGGGCGGATGCCGCAAATACCAGTTAGAATGTCCATGGCCTGTTCCAAATGCTCACGCTCTTGCGTCTCAGCCATGCCATGATAATTGATCCATCTAAGACCATGGCTGGCTATCTCATGGCCATCCTTGAGTGCACGTTCAATAATATCAGGTGTACGTTGTGCTGCCATCGCCACCGCAAACAGTGTTATTGGTAGACCGTGTGCGTGGAAAAGATCAAGAATGCGCCACACACCTGCCCGTGGACCAAATTCATAGATGGATTCCATGGACATGTGGCGGGCATCTTCAAATGGCAAAGCACCGATGATTTCGGACAGGAACATCTCGGAAGCCGGATCGCCATGCAGGGTGCAGTTTTCGCCACCCTCTTCGACGTTCAGAACAAACTGGACGGCAACTTTCGCATTGCCGGGCCATCTTGCAGTGGGTTTGTCGGACCCATAACCGGACAGGTCGCGTGGGTAATCAGAAGTTGGTATCATTTCGATCCCAATATTTTTTGCAGATCAGGCAGCTCTGGCTTTGTTATCGAAAGATCCAAACCGTCCTGGATATGTTTCAGATGATGGCAAACCAGACTTTCAGCTGAAACGGAATCGCCCTTTTCAATCGCTCTAAGGATTTTGGCATGCTCATTATCCGGGCAAGTGGATTTTCCGGAAACACCAAACATGCCAACGATCAGCGATGTACGGGTCACAAGTTCATTAATCATCCGCGTAAGAACTTCATTTCCACTGGCTGCTGCCAATTTAACGTGAAATTCGCCAGACAGGCGGATGATTTCGGACCGTTCGGTATTTTTGCGTGCGGCGTCCTCCAACGCAATATGTTCTTTCAGATGAGCTAGGTCGCTTTGGCTAATTACACATGCGACTTTGCCGATGAGGCCAGGTTCCAACAACATACGTGCCTCAAACACATTGCTTGCTTCTTTTGCATTTGGACAGGCGATAAAGGCGCCGCGGTTGGTCTGTAGATCAACTATTCCTTGGCTGGCCAACAGCAGCAAAGCACGTCGCACGCGCATACGACCAACGCCGAAACTCTCGCACAATTGAGATTCGCTCAGTTTGGTTTTCGGGGCGAGTCGTTGTTCCATTACTGCGCCATAAATACGATCCACAATAATTTGCTCATCAGGATCTGACGCAAACCTATGTTTAACAACTGATCTCTCCATGTCCTATTTACCTTTCAGAATATCTTTTTTCGCAAGGGCTCCTCTTAAATACATAGATAGCATACACGTCAGTATTGTAAACGAAAAATCCATTAATGCTGACAGTGTATAATATAATTGTTGACATATATTGTTAACAATACTTAATAGAGGGGAATCAAATCTTGGGGTTTCCTGGTTTTTGATCATTTCAGGCGCCTGATGCGCCGGAGTTTCTAAGCAACCAGGGAGGTAAGCATGAAACGTAGAACACTTATCAAAGGCACACTAACAGCTGTCGCACTGACAGCATTATCGTCGGCAGCAATGGCTGAAAATCCAATTCTGAAAATTGGATTTGTCGGCGTTACCAGCGGACCGGCGGCCTCATGGGGGATATCCAATCAACGTTCGATGGAAACCCGTGCCGCTTGGATCAATGAAGAGGGTGGCTATACTATTGGTGAGACAACCTACGACATCGAGATTGTTTCATTCGATGATCAAAAAGACCCCAAACGAGCAATTGCAGGTATGGAAAAGATGGCGCAGGCCGACATTCATTATGTGGTAGGGCCCAACGTGGATGATGGTGCAGCGGCAGTGCGGCCAGTCGCCGAAAAGAACGGGATCATGTATTTCCCTTATGCTTTCCCCAAGTCCCTGTACACCGCACCAGCATCCAACGCCATTCTGGGAATGGTTGCCAACTATCAATCCGGCCCTGCAATCTATAAGTATTTGATGGAGAACGAAGGCGTTAAAACCGTAGCTTTTGTTGCGGCAAACGAATCTGACCCGCTCAGCCAACGTGAGGGTGGTGTTGCCGCTGCCAAAGCGCTAGGTCTTGAGGTTGTATCGGACAGCATAACATATCAGGTGGATACTACAGACTTTACGCCGGTTCTGACTCCGGTCATGCGCAAGCGGCCCGACCTGCTGGTTCTTTCCGGCGCAGCCCCTGCAAACGCACCACAGCTTATCCGCTCGGCTCGCGAGCTAGGGTTTACCGGCTTTATCTCAACAGAAACCGCGCAGGATGCCGGTGTTCTGGCCGAAGGTGCGGGTGATCTTGCAAATGGTTTCATTTCGGTTGGTGGCGCGTCTACTCCTGAGTTGGCATCAGACATGATGGTTGAATTTGTTGAGCGTTACACCGAGATGTTTGGCGAATATAACGACGAGTCAAACACCAAGGTTTATGCGTTGGAATACATCCTTGAGACCTTGAAAGCCAACCCGGCTGCCATAAGCGATGTGGAAGTATTCAAAGTAACCATGGACACGTTTGAAGCCCCGAATCCCTATATGAAAGGCGGTGCGGTGCTCAAATATGTTGGTTCGACTTCTTTTGGCCAGCGTCGCCAGGTCGCGGTGCCTCTGGTTGTGAACGTCTACCAGAATGGTGTTTTCGAAACCTTGTTTGTAGCGTCGGTCGACTAATACCGATTTCACGCAACAATCCTAACAATTTTCCCTTGGGCCTGTTGGCCCGGGGACATCCAAATAAAAGGTAGTCTAAACAATGGAACAGATACTTGCCAACGGGATATATCTGGGTGCGCAATACGCAATGATCGCGCTTGGATTAACACTGATATTTGCGCTGATGAACGTCCTCAACTTTGCCCACGGTCAAATGTATGTCATCGGCGGGTTCATTACCTACACTTTCTATGGGCAAATGGGCATTCCGTTTGTATTTGCTCTTCTTGCATCCTGTGTGACGCTGGCGATATTGGGGGCTTTGATCGAAAAATTCCTCTTCGGGCCGGTGATAAAGAAATCCGCACGCGAAGAAAGCACGATGCTTCTAGCTGCCGGGATTGCATTTCTGCTAGATGCGATTATCCTGTTGGTGTTTGGCGAAAAGCAGCGCGGTGTACCGAAAATCGTTGACGGTGTGTTCAATTGGGATTGGCGCATCATTATGCCGTATGATCGGATATTGGTTGCTGTTCTTGCAATCCTGTCGGTCGTGGCATTCATATCCTTTATGCAATACAGCAAAACCGGGCGCGCATTGCGCGCGTTGGCGCAGGATCGTGTCGCAGCTGAGTTGATGGGTGTCAATGTTGATCGCTATTCGATGGTTGGATTTGCTCTCGGGGCCATGTTGGCCGGGCTTGTTGGCGGCCTGCTGGTCACCATCACCGGCGTCAATCTGGGCATGGGAGGACCAACCTCGATCAAGGCCTTTATGATGGTGATGATCGGCGGAGCCGGTGTTATCTCGGGCGCGATTGCCGGGGGTGTCATCCTTGGCTTCATGGAAGCTGCGGGTCTTGCGCTTCTGGCTTCGTATGGAGATATAACCTATTTGTTTATCTTCGTTTCCCTAATGATCTTTCTTGCTATCCGGCCAAATGGCCTGATGGGTAAACCGTGGGGCTGATGAAAATGAAAATTTTTTCTATAAAACAAATAGCGGTCGTCGCACTTTTCCTTTTCGGCGTATTTGTCGCCGTTCCGGTATTGATCACGATCACAGGTCGCTGGGACTTCTATTTTACTCTTACATCGGTCGCCTTGCTCTCAATCGCTAGTGCTGGCGTATGGCTGACCTTTTACATTGGCCGCATTCATATTGGTCAGGGTGCCTTTGCTTTGATCGGTGCATATGTGTCGGCAATTCTTGTGACCAAGGCTGGGATTTCTTTCTGGATAACTCTACCGATAGCGGGCTTGTTTTCTGCTGGGATAGGCATATTGATTGGTCTGCCAATCTTACGGCTGCGCGGAGTTTATTTCGCAATGATCACTTTGGTTTTGACCCAGGTCGCCACTTTAACCGCCTTGGCACTGCCCATCACCAATGGCGCGCGCGGTATTTCATCTATCCCACTTCCTGGGGGTGTTTCAATCTTCGGGCTGACGATCATCCCGGACTTTGCCGCAATGGAAAGCACCAAACTAGCGTTCTATTATACGGCCTGTATTCTGATGGTTGCCAGTTTTGCCGCCATGTACCGGCTGGCAAATACGCGGCTTGGTCACCTGTGCCGGTCAATGCAACAAAACGAAGAGCTGGCGTCCTCTATTGGGGTGAATATCACATATATCCGCGTGGTAATTTTTGCTATCGCTACTTTCTTTGGTGGTATCGGAGGGGCGATGTTCGGCTCGATTGCGCAGTCAGTCTACCCTTCGACATTTGTTGTGGCCGACTCGGTCAATTTCATGCTCAACACCTTTGTCGGGGGGCTGGGGTATGTATTTGGCCCAATGCTGGGAACGCTGACATTGTATTTTGGCTGGGACTTGCTGTTCACGGCAGGAAAATACCAGCTACTTATCTACGCAAGCATAATGATCCTTCTGATACGCTTTTTGCCAAACGGCCTGATGAGTATCAGCTTTAAAAAATATATGGGGGGTAAGAAATGAGCCCGATTCTAGAAGTAAAGAATGTTACCAAAAAATTTGGTGGGCTTACTGCCAACAATAACGTCACGTTCAACGTGGGCGAACATGAAATCCTGTCGGTGATCGGACCGAATGGCGCAGGAAAATCCACCCTATTCAAGATGATTTCTTCTTTTCTGCCGACAACTTCAGGCGAGGTGTTGTTCAAGGGTGAGAAAATATCCAATCTGCAACCCCATGTGGTGGCCCGCAAAGGCGTTGTAAGAACCTTTCAGGAAACCACAATCTTCAAAAGTATGACGGTACATGAAAGCGTGGTCGTATCCCAGCATTTGCGTTCGAAAGCATCGCTGGTCGGGTATTTTATGGGCTCAAAAGCCGCCAAGAAAGACATATTAGATTTTGGCAAGAATGCTGATGAAATCATTGATTTTCTAGGGCTTGGTGAAATTCGGAACGAGCAGGCGTCGAACTTACCGCAAGGTCATCTACGGGCGCTTGGAATAGCCATCGGGCTGGCCACGGACCCCAAGGTCCTGCTGCTGGATGAGCCGTTTGCTGGTATGAACCATGACGAGACCATGAACATGGTTCAGCTTGTGCAGGCGGTACGTGACCGGGGACTTACTGTATTGCTGGTCGAGCATGATATGCCCGCTGTGATGTCGATTTCCGACAGGATTATTGTGTTGAATTTTGGCGAAATGATCGCCGAAGGCACGCCCGCGGAAATTCAAAATAATGAAAAAGTTATCGAGGCCTATCTGGGCAGTGAAGATGACGCAATTGGGATGTAAGCTATGAGTGATATGTTGGAATTTAAAGATGTTGAGCTTTACTATGACCACGTTTATGCGCTCAGAGGGGTTTCGATTAGCCTGCAAGAAGGTGAAACCATTGCCTTGATCGGAGCGAATGGAGCTGGAAAATCCTCGATCCTGCGCGCGATCACCGGATTGGCCAAACCCAAAAGCGGGTCGGTTCATTTCATGGGCGAACGGATTGACGGTCTGTCAGCTTCCGAAATTGTAAAAAGGGGCATCATCATGGTGCCCGAGGGGCGCCGTGTGTTTCCCTATATGTCCATCAAGGACAACCTGCTGATGGGCGCATTTTCACGTTCTGACAAGGCTGGGATAGCCCGGACACTGGAGAATGTATTAGGACGGTTTCCCCGGCTGAAAGAGCGGTATTCTCAATTGGCAGGAACCCTGTCGGGAGGCGAGCAGCAAATGATGGTGATTGGCCGTGCGCTAATGGCCGCGCCAAAATTGCTTTTGCTCGACGAACCATCACTGGGGATCGCGCCAAAACTGGTGCAGGACATCGCACGTTCGATTGTGGCGATCAACCGTGACGAGGGCGTATCGGTTCTGCTGGTTGAACAAAACTCCAGAATGGCACTCAGTATCTCGAACCGCGCCTATGCGCTGACAACTGGCAACGTTGCCATTTCAGGAGTATCTAAAGATCTCCTGCATGACGATAGAATAAAAGCTGCCTATTTGGGCGGGGAAGTGTAAGAAACTTATGAAAATTCTTGTTATCAACCCCAACACCACGGCCTCAATGACGAATAAGATCGGGATTGCGGCCCAAGCAGTGACCCGACCTGATACCGAAATTATTGCCACTAATTCACAAGACGGCCCTGCCAGTATTCAGGGTTATCTGGATGTTGCCCTATGTCAGCCCGGCCTGTTGGCTGAAGTACACAGACACACAGAAATAGACGCCATTGTTGTCGCTTGCTTTGATGACACTGGCGTTGATGCCGTGCGTTGTCTGGTAGATGTGCCTGTGATCGGTATCGGCGAAGCGGCTTTTCATGCCGCAAGCATGATTGCAACAAAATTTTCTGTGGTCACAACCCTTGCACGTTCTGTTGCAGGAATTGAGGCCAACCTCACCCGATATGGGCTTAACGCACGTTGCGTCAAGGTTCGGGCAACCGACATTCCTGTCCTGAAGCTAGAGGAAGGGGATGTTGCGACCACCGATAAAATCCGTAAAGAGATACAACTGGCAATTACCGAAGATAAAGCAGAAGCGATAGTACTTGGTTGTGCAGGCATGGCAGATTTGATGGCGCAGTTGACCAAGGAATTTGGCTTGCCAGTTATCGATGGTGTTGCTTGTGCAATTACTATGGCTGAAGCTTTGGTTGCGGCAGGTCTTAAAACTTCAAAAATTGGAGCCTATGGAGCACCGGAACCAGAGGCAGATCCGATAATGCAGTTGCAAGCTGATGTATAGTTTAACTGTTATTAACTGCGCTGTTTTTTGTCATGCAATTTTGCCGGTTGCTTAATCGACAAACTTCCAAAAATCCAACCATAGGAAAGAAACGTGAAGGATATAAAAATGCAAAAAACCACCTATTATTCTCCCGTCGGTGGGCTGCCGCAGCAAAGTCAAATTATGACAGACCGTGCGGTTCTGACAAATGCCTACGCGATAATACCAAAAGGCGTGATGACAGATATTGTCACCAGTTATCTGCCGAGTTGGCATAACACACGTTTTTGGGTCATAGCCCGTCCGTTGAGCGGTTTTGCCGAGACTTTTTCTCATTACATCTCTGAGGTTTTTCCAGGTGGCGGCAGTGAAGCACCAGAACCGGATATATCCGCCGAAACTGTTATCTTTGTTGTTGATGGTATTTTAGAGCTGACTATAGGCGCGGATAATCACATCTTGGCTGAAGGTGGATACGCATATCTGCCCCCCGGATGTGCATGGCAGGTTGCCAATACGTCTGGCAGCAACGCCAGCTTCCACTGGATCAGAAAACGATATCAAGCGGTCGATGGTGTTGATATGCCCGAAGTGTTTGTCACAAGTGATAAAGATATAGAACCTATTCCTATGGATGGCACTGATGGCGTGTGGGCGACAACAAGATTTGTCGACCCTCCCGATATGCGCCACGATATGCATGTTAATATCGTGACATTCCAGCCCGGAGGATCCATTCCCTTCGCCGAAACCCACGTGATGGAACACGGACTATACGTTCTGCAGGGCAAGGCAGTTTACCACCTGAATCAGGATTGGGTCGAAGTCGAAGCCGGCGACTATATGTGGCTACGTGCCTTTTGCCCGCAAGCTTGCGTTGCCGCAGGGCCGGAGCCATTCAGGTATTTGCTCTATAAGGATGTAAATCGCCATATGTCTTTTGATCTTGGCGGTGCAAAGTGAAATCCATCAAAGTCCAACCGTTAACGACAGCTGCTTTCAAATTCTATGGTGATGTGCTGGAAGCTGTTGGTGCCGCTGACAAGGTTATAAATCAGGGCAGATGCCGTCGTTTTCACGATCTTGCAATGCTGGATTTCGCGGATGGTCAGGCAGGTATCAGCATTTTTAAATCAGAAACATATATGCTGCCAATTAAACTGGAGTTGGTAGAACGACATCTTGAAGGCAGTCAAGCTTTTATTCCGATGAGCCAAAATCCGTTTTTGGTCGTCGTCGCAGATGATCAAAATGGAACACCAACAAACCCGCAGGCTTTCTTAACCACGGCAGGACAAGCTATAAACCTTCACCGGGGAGTATGGCACGGAGTTCTAACCCCGCTGAATGAGCCAGGTTTGTTTGCCGTTGTCGACCGTATCGGCGCAGGGGCGAATCTGGAGGAGCACCATTTCGAAACACCTTATCTTATCGAAATTTCGACAGACTGATATGGGCCGGGTCGATTTGTTAGGGTAGGTACAGAAAATGTTTAGTTGGGCTCGAAGCCACCATAACTGATCTGAAATAGTATGGCTGATAAGGGCTGAAATCTCCAGTCTGTCGTGGTTGAGCGAACGGCCGCTTCCCGCCTATGCTGTTGAAAAACTCCGATTTTTAGCAAAATCTGAAAATATTTGCCCACACAGCTCAAGTGGATAATCTTGGCGAGGGGCTCGGCTAAAAGGGGCTTACGGCCCTGTTGCTGCTTCTTGGAACCTTTCGCGGCAATCTTAACGAACTTTCAACAAAGGTGTGGTTTTTGCGGAAATTCATGAAATCCCAATTTGCGAGTTTTTCAACAGAATACGCCCATAGTTACCATTTCTTAAAATCACAAAACAGGACTGGACTTCGCTCAACAAACGAGCGGTACTGTTTGCATATGATGTCCAACATCCGCCCGCTATTCGGGCTTCTCTCAGTACAAGGCCAGAGTTTACGGCTTTAACGAGAGGATGTCTGAATGGGTAAAATCACTAATATCGAAGCGGCTGATCGGGACCTGAACCGAACGGTGCTTATTGAGCAATGGCGCAGGTTCTACGGCTGCGCGCCGCCCAAATACCTGTCACTACAACTGATACAATCGGCTTTAGCCTGGGAAGAACAGACGAGGGTGATGGGGGGTATTACAGCAAAGATGCTGCGTACCCTGCGTAATGCCAGTGAACCACAGACGGCGAAGAGAATAACAACGGTAAGTGCAGGTGCCGTCCTGGTGCGTGAATGGAACGGGCGCACCTATCAGGTCCGTGTGCTGGAACATGGCTTTTGCATGGATGGCAGGAATTACACTTCCCTCACAGCGATTGCCAGGAAGATAACGGGGGCAAAGTGGTCAGGCCCGAGGTTCTTTGGTCTCACGGGTAAGAAGGGTGCCAGATATGCGTAAGATCCGTTGTGCTATCTATACCCGTAAATCATCCGAAGAGGGGCTGGAGCAGGAGTTCAATTCCTTGGATGCCCAGCGGGAAGCCTGCGAAGCCTACATTGTCAGCCAGAAGCATGAAGGCTGGGTTTTGCTGCCTGAGCACTATGACGATGGTGGCATCTCAGGCGGCACACTGGAACGTCCTGCATTGCAAATGCTGATGGCGCATATTGAAGAAGGCGATGTAGACCGAATTGTTGTTTACAAGATTGATCGGCTGACCAGATCCCTACCAGACTTTGCAAAGCTGGTGGACAGGCTGGATGCAAAAGAAGCCTCCTTCGTGTCAGTCACGCAATCCTTCAATACAGCCACCAGCATGGGACGCCTTACGTTGAACGTGCTTCTGTCCTTTGCCCAGTTTGAGCGGGAAGTCACAGCAGAGCGGATCAGGGATAAGATCGCCGCTTCCAAAAAGAAAGGGCTCTGGATGGGCGGCTATGTTCCGCTTGGATATGATGCCGATGGGCGAACACTGAAGATCAACCCGAATGAGGCCGAGACTATAAGAACGCTTTATGACCTATATCTACAACATATGCTTATCCGCTTGGTGAAAGAAGAAGCCATAAAAATAGGTTTACGCTCAAAGCTTAGAACAAGTTCAAAAGGTATAACCAGTGGCGGCAGGCTTTTTGACCGGGGCCAAATCCACCATATGCTGAGCAACCCGATTTATGCCGGGCGCATACGGCACAAAAGCGCAACCTATGAAGGGCTGCATGCTGCAATCATTGATCCCGATGTATGGGACAGGGTTCAAACATTACTGAAGCAAAAAGCGCCTTATATCAGGGGTGAGCAGGTGCAGACAAACCAATCCTCACTTCTTATCGGCAAGCTCTTTGATGAGGTGGGAGATCGCTTAACACCGAGCCACAGCAAGAAGAACGGCAAACGTCTGCGGTATTACATCTCGTATCGATTATCCAAGCAATCCGGTGAGAAAGATATCTCGGGATGGCGCCTGCCGGCCAAACCACTTGAAGACCAGATCACACAGGCGGTGGTAAACCATATCAGGGAAAATGTGACATCGGAACTGCTCATCAACCCGGATGCTACGACCATCAACAATGCCGTGACAGCAATAAATGAACTGCAATCAAGGCAGGATGAAAACGTTGCTTTAATTAACCGGATCGACATAGCACCGGGGCGTGTTGAAATTAATCTGAACGCGCAACACCTCAGCGCACTCTTTAATCTCGAAGAGTCATCAATTAACGTCGAAGCCCTGACATTCAAATTACCCTTTCAAACAAGAAAGCGCGGTGTGGAAACCAAGCTGATCATCGGTCATGTGGAACCGGAAAAGGATCATACTTTAATCCGCAATCTTGCAACGGCGCACAAATGGTTGGGGATGATTAAGTTAGGCAAAAGCCTTGATGAAGTTGCCTTAGAAGTGACCACATCAAGACGACGCATTCAGCAGATCATTGCATTTGCATTCCTTGCACCTGACATTGTGCAGATGATACTGGACGGCCGTCAACCTATCAGGCTGACCAGTGAATGGGTGCTGCGTCACAAACTGCCCAACGACTGGCAGGATCAAAGAGCGTTAATCGCGACTCTGTAAGCCCACAACTCAAATCGATAAAACCCAAAACGGATGGTGGAATTGGCCAGTGGAGACTTTTGACATTCTAGGGGCTATATTGGGCTCTGCAAAGCGTCTCCATTCGCAAGCCGTCTATGTAACATGCTGATAAAACGCAGTTAAATCGCGCTAAACTTACACTGTGTGAAAATGATGGACTGTTTGGCTGGGACGGTAGGACTCGAACCTACAATCTGCGCTACCAAAAAGCGATGCCCTACCATTAGGCCACGTCCCAAACTCGGAGTTATTTACGCCGAGAAGATTAGGTTCGCAAGTCAAAAATCGCACCAATGCATTGCTTGTGCTAAATTCGCTTTCGCACTAAGCGGGGGGCATGAAACACTATGATGTATTGATTATCGGTGCTGGTGCCGCGGGAATGATGTGTGCGATCGAAGCAGGTCGACGTGGGCGTTCCGTGCTTTTGGTCGATCACGCGAAATCTGTTGGCGAAAAGATTCGCATATCAGGCGGCGGTCGTTGCAATTTCACCAATCTACATATTGCGCGTGAAAAATTTCTGTCGCAAAACCCGCGCTTTGCCCTGTCGGCATTGTCACGCTACACTCAATGGGACTTCATTCACATGGTTAGCGAAGCGGGCATTGCGTTTCATGAAAAAACACTGGGCCAGCTTTTTTGCGATGGGAAAGCAACGCAGATCATTGATATGCTACTGGGGCATCTGGACAACGCGGATGTTGATGTGGCCCTTGAAACCGAATTCCTGGACATCAAGAAAACAGATGTTTTCGAGGTGCAGTTAACAGGTGGTCAAGTCAGTTGCAGCTCTTTTGTGGTGGCATGTGGCGGTAAGACCATTCCTAAAATGGGGGCGACGGGGTTGGGATATGAAATCGCTAAGTTCTTTGATGTAGCGCTGATAGAGCCGCGCCCCGCTTTGGTTCCCTTAACGTTTGCCGAGCAGGATCTGGCACCGATTGCCGCCATGTCGGGTACCTCTGTGTTTGCCTCTGTCACCCACAAAAAAACCAGTTTTGACGAAGGCTTGTTGTTTACTCATCGTGGTCTTTCCGGTCCGTCAATTCTGCAGATATCATCGTATTGGCGCGAGGGTGACAGCTTGTCTGTCGATCTGGCGGTTGGGCAGCCGATTTTACAGCCTTTGCAGAAAAAGCGCGCTGTATATGGGCGTATTGCGGTGCAGACGGCTTTGGCGGAATATCTTCCGAAAGCGTTGGCGAGTTTTATTGTTTCAAATGCGGGGCTTCAGGGTAACCTTGCGGACCAATCCGACAAGGGTTTGCAGGTGTTGGATGAAGCGGTTCATAACTGGCAGATCAAGCCGGTGGGATCAGAAGGTTATCGCACCGCAGAGGTCACGCTGGGCGGGGTTGATACGGATGAATTGGACGCCAAGACTATGGAAATAAAATCCGTTCCAGGCCTTTATTTTATCGGAGAGGTGGTTGATGTCACAGGTTGGCTGGGCGGTTATAATTTCCAATGGGCATGGTCATCAGGTTGGGTTGCGGGGCAGGTGGTTTAGAGGGTGAAAGTCCAGATGTCCCAGTTGGGACACTACCTTAACATATTGAAATAAAATATAAATAAACTTTTAGGTATGCCCCTTCACACCTGAATTGCACCAGCCTGTGCCTTGAGTGACATCTGATCGAAGACCTCTTTTGGTGTTCTAAAGCCTAACACAGCTAAGGCAGTTAAATTAGTATATACGCCATATTCTTGACACAATCGTAACATATTAATGACATCTGTTCAGCAGTTTTTGAACACAAATGTAGTAAGTTTTAAAGAGTGTGAGAGTATATAATGTTTGAGAAGATACATAAATCAAAACGCAATCAAGGCCCTCAAATTGATTGGCCTGAGCATCTTAAATCTGACAATGAAAAACAACTGTTTGAAGAGGTTCTTACGACCTTGAATGAATTGTGCATCGTCAGGTAAATACGAACTCAATCAACAATACTTCCATAACAGTGTTATTTCCATACCTGTTTGGATTGTTAAGTGTGCTAATCGCTCTGACCGCCGTAGGGCTGTAAACTTTGTATGGAGTAACTATTATGAATTATGTAAATCTACAAAAACTAACGATAACAGCAATAAGCATTACAATCGGAACTGTTGGATTCACCACGACAGCAAATGCTGAGTACAACCTATGCCAAATAGACACAGTGCCGGAATCTGTAATCGAAAGAACAATAAGGCATCCAGAATTTGGCAAAATTCTAGAACGTATGTTGGTATTATGCCCGGAAGCCGCGTTGAGCTTGACTGAAGCCGCAACTGCAGCAGTAGCGGGTAGCCCAGACGAAGAACCTGACTTCGGTGGCAGTGACAACGGTGGCAGCGGTGGCACTAGCTGAGACGGAAGCATGATGAGAGTAACGTGAACTAACCGTTTCTTTCATGAACTGGTTAAAAGAGAGTTGCCTATTCAACCCTTATTTTCTTGGCCTTGTTGATTGGCGTCGTTTCACTTTGAACCTGTGGGTTGATCCTTGATCAACCCTCCGGCAAGTACTGCATCCCATCTCCGCAGAGATTTAGGGTTTTGCATCTTCAGGAATGTGTACCCGGTGTTTCGCCAGGGAATGACCTTATCTTGCAGACTATCGAGAACAAAATCCCCCTGTTTGGTTCTAAGAACCAAGACGGCATGGCTGTTCCGATTGAGATCAAGAACTGTCGCAATCAAAAGAGTTTCAGACGCTACCCCCTTTTCGAGAAGTTCCTTTTTCTTAAGAAGCACAATATCTTCACAGTCACCGCCTAGTGAAGTAGGCAAGCTCCAATATTCTTGTCGGCCGTATTGTGCCTGATCTTCGATCTGGTCTGTCTGACGGTTGATCTGAGAGTTTATCGATTTTGCCAATTGTAAAGCGGTACGGCCACTGACCCCACGATACCCGGTACTGGTACAGGCCCACCGGTATTTGTCGCAAAGGCTAGACGCACCCGGAGGGCTCGTGGTCGAACGCTTTGCAACCAGAAAAGTGCCGTTGTTGTTTGCGGCCATAACAGTTGAAGTGCCCAAAACAGTTATCAGAAATACCACCGAAACAAGGCTGTGGACAATTTTTATTTTTGACATTTTGCCAACCATCAAACATGCGCCTTTACCTGTAACGATTATCTTATCTGCAACCAGATGGGCGCAGGTTTCATACGTTATCTTCAGTAATTTTTTCCAGCATGTAATCCAATTTGACATTTGCGCGCTCTCGAAGCCATTTTATATTCATTACCAAAGCTATTCAGATAAATACTGTTTGAATAGCCCCTAATTAATCACGATGAAACAAAGGGTTTATCGTGAAGCCATGGAACCAAATGAGATAAAATTTGATGACCGCAGCTGTTTATCAACGTTGTTGAATTATTAATGGGTCAGTGTAGATTAGCATATGGGACGCATTAAATTATCAAGCTTAGTATTATTGTGACACCAAGTTTTAGACTTAAGGAACATAATATATGAAACAACAGGGCGGGTCGAAACAGCCACCAAACTATGACCGGAAAACGGATGCGCTTAAGTTTGAAATCTTTGTGCAAAAAGGGTTTTGTGAACTGGAACTGGCGTCTGTTACGACAACTCTGCAAGCTGCCAATAAGATCAGGGCCGATCGGCTGTTTGAATGGCAGTATGTATCGGATGAACCGGGGCTGGTGAAAGGCTCAAGTGGTGTGCTTGTGCGTGCGGTTCCCTCAATTCCCGATCATGCGCTTGCTGACTGGATGATCGTGCTGGGCTCGGATAGCCCCAATACAAATACCTGGTTAAAGCGTGCGCGAACCATGCAGCGTCACGGGCTACCGACAATATTACTTTCGGGTGCGGCCACTGCTTATATTAAGGCAACTAAGATTACGGATGGTGCGATTACAACGCATTGGCGCGACGCGGCTTTTTTGCACGAAACCGGTTATTACCCAAAGCTTACGTCCCGCTTTTCAGAAAAAACTGGGGGTATCATCACATCAGCCGGTTTGGGTTCTACTTCTGAATTGCTGATCGGTATTATTGCAGAATTCATGGCGCCACATGAAATTGCAGAGCTGGGTAGTTACCTGCTGATCCACACAATTCGTGGCAGCACGACCGAGCAACCAAAACACATAAGCGACAACACCAATCTGTTTGACCGGCGCATAAGCCTGGCGGTTAGTTTGATGGAAAACGCTATTGAGGAGCCACTATCCATTCAGGAACTAACCCGTAAAATTGGACTATCCGCACGTCAGCTGGAACGCTCATTCAATGTTGTTTTTGAAATGTCTCCGGGGCGATTTTATCGAAAGCTGCGCATTAAACATGCGCGTGTATTATTGGAGCAAACACAGATGTGCTTGGCTGATGTGGCCAGCGCAACAGGGTTTGCTTCTACGAGTACTTTGTCAAAAGCATTCCGTGATGTTTATAACGAGTCTCCGAACGAGATGCGTATGCGTAATAAAATTCAGCTTTTGGACTACTGTGTCGATAATTCGTTAGTTTGACAAAAGCGATTTAATATAACCATATGCCTTTTTCGATTTCCCAATCTGAAAAAAACGCTCACGTCACCCCAAAGTTAAATCGTCTGATCATACTCACCAACAGATGGTTCCGTGCGCACGACCGCGTCGATATCTGCAAAAATCGTACGCATTTCGGCGTCGGATGTAGGGCTTTCGCAGACCACAACCAGATTGGGAGTGTTGGACGATGCCCGCACCAGCCCCCATGCGCCGTTGTCCAGAATGACGCGGGCACCGTTCACGGTGACGACTTGCGCAATGCTGCGTCCCGCTATTTTGCCGCCCTTTTCATGCATTTCAACAAGGCGTTCAACCAGCCGTTCCAACACATCGTATTTTTCCAGATCGGGGCAGAATGGTGACATGGTTGGTGTGGCGTAAGTGACGGGTAACGCGCGGCGCAGGTCGGCCATTGTCATGTCGGGATTGCGATCCATAAGTTTACACATCTCGACTGCTACACGCATGCCGCAGTCGTAGCCACGCCCGATGGGCTCTGCCAAAAAGTAATGTCCAGATTTTTCAAATCCCGCCAATGCGCCCAGTTCTTTTACCCGGCGTTTCATATAACTGTGACCGGTTTTCCAGTAATCTGCTTTTGCACCATGTTTCAGTAACTCCGGATCGCTTGCAAAAAGTCCGGTGGATTTAACGTCTGCCACGAAGGTCGAGTTCGGATATATTTTCGACAAATCACGCGCCATGATGACGCCGACCTTATCGGCAAAAATCTCTTCGCCTTCATTGTCGACCACACCGCAGCGATCACCATCGCCGTCAAACCCAAGCGCAAGATCAGCGCCGCTACTCCGCACGGATGCGGCCATGTCATGCAGCATTTCCATCGCTTCGGGGTTCGGGTTGTAATGCGGGAAGGTGTAATCCAAGCCGTTATGTGACGGGATTACCTCGACGCCGATGCGTTCAAGAACTTCGGGGGCAAACGCAGAAGCTGTACCGTTTCCCGTGGCACAAACCACGCGCAGTTTACGGGTCATTTTGAAATCACCCACCAGATCATCGATATAGGCTTCTTTGACGCCTTCAACAAATTCGTATTTGCCGCCCTCACGCGTGATACCTTCACCGTTTAACACAATATCGCGCAGCCGCCCCATTTCATCGGGCCCGTGTGTAAGGGGGCGTTCAAACCCCATTTTTACACCCGTCCAGCCATTTGGATTATGTGAAGCCGTGACCATAGCCACAGCGGGTGCATCAAGATGGAACTGGCTGAAATAGGCCATAGGTGACAGGGCAGGGCCGATGTCTTTGACATGAATACCTGCCTGCATCAGGCCAAGCATCAAAGCGTTTTTGATAGTTAATGAATATGAACGATAATCATTGCCAACGGCTATTACGGGCTCAATCCCGTTCTCATGTATTTGTGTTCCAAGTCCCAAACCAAGGGCAGTTATGCCGGGCAGGTTTATATCATCTGGATATTTCCAACGCGCATCATATTCCCGAAAACCGGTTGGTACGATCATTGCATCACGTAAGAAACCCCAGGTATTCGGTGTGCTTTTGCTAATTGGTTTTGGCATAAATTTATTCCTTGTTCGGTGCTGTGCAATCGGTGATGTTTATAACCATCAGTTTTTTGTTATTTTTATGACATGATATGTGTTTCAGGGTTGGAGCATTTATATTATTCGGATCATTATCCTGTTAATTGTTCCTTCAAGATTGATGCCGTTAGTGAAATCATCAAATAGAGGCCTGCAAAAACCAGTGCGGACAGCAGTGTGTTTTCAAATGCCTTTGGATAGGTAGCTTCGTCCGGTTTGACCGGTGACACGGCCATGGACAGATATCTTGTCTGCCGATTGGCCTCTACGCGGGATGCTTCATTTTGCACCAGGGAGGATGCCAATAATTCCTGGCGCAGGACAAGCTGTGTCTGTGCTGATGCCAATTCGGATGTAATGCGGGACATTGATTTCGCATTATTTGAATTTGTCGTCATTTCATCGCGTAGTTTCTGTACCAACTCTGTGCGGCTTTTAATCGAGTTTTGCAGGACCGTTAATTTGGTTTGATTGGGGCGGGGATTGTCTAATAATTCGACCAGTTCCAGCTCTCGTTGCTGCAAATCAGTTTCGATCTGTAGTATCAATGACATTTTTGCTGCGATTTCGCTCTCGGGGCTTAGAACGCCTAACTTCTCTTGCAGTTCTACAACACGTTCTTGTGCTTCAATAAATTTGGCTTCTGCCTCTTTATAACCGTCTCCTGCGCCTTTCATTTGATCTTTGCGCAAGCGTTGGGTTAATTGGTCGACTTTTTGTTCAGCATATCCGATCAATGCTCTGGAAAACTCATAAGATATGTCGGGTGATGGGGTTACAACCTCCATTTTGATGATCCCTTCGGTCGGATCAAAACCAATTTGAACGCGTTTTTTATATGCGCGATATGTTGCTTCATTTGTTGCATCACTATCTAAACGCTGCAATGCGTCAACTTTGTCCCCTTGAAAGACATTTTTAAAGCCCAGATCGTTATCCAATCGGATCATTGCATCGCGGGATGATAAATATCCCTGAACAGCAATGGAATCCTGCGCAGTTGCCAATAATGAACTTCCAAATAAACTGGACCCTGCGCCTTGCATGGACGGGTTATCTGCTTTTTGGATTACGAACTCTGTGAATGAAGCATACATCGGGGTTGCTACACGGTAAAAGTAATACCCTGCCAGTAATGTCGGTATCAAAACAAAACAGATCAATTTTGTTACCAAGGCGGCAATCCGTCTGCGTCTGCGCAGAACCAGATCTTTTTGTATTTTATCGATCTCAATCCGTCTTTGATCATCGTCAATCGGTATTGCGTCAGAAACGGATGTTCTGCGAACAGTTGCCGGTAGATTGGACATCGCACCGGCTGAATTGTTTCCTGCCGCGGTTTTCAATAAATTGTTAGATGATTGAAACGGGTCAATACCCGCATCGCGCAACGCTCTGACTGCATCTAAATCGGATGTGAACTGTAAACCGTTTTTTTGCGCAAGACGCCGGGCCATGCGCAATTGGCGACCGGTCAGGTTTTCTTTTTTGATTAGCTCTATTTTTTCACGCGCCGATAATTCTTGCGTTGTGTTATCTGCGTCAGACGGGTTTGCATTCGGTAAATCACCGTCTTCACCTGACATATCTAGGTTTTTCTTACTATTGGGCATAATTATAAACCTGTTTTGCCTCTGCCAAAGTATCAAAGAATAGTAGTTTTCCATCGCGTAATACTGCTGCTGTATCACAAAATGCTTCCAGTATATCGGACTGATGCGAAACAATAATCACAGTTGCACTTTTAAGTCGGTCACGTAAAACAGACCCTGCTTTTCTGTTGAACTCGGCATCAATAGATTGCGGCATGCCTTCATCGATCAGATAAATATCGAATTCCAGAGCAAGCAACAAGGCCAGGGTAAACCGGGATTTCATTCCCGTAGAATAGGTCGCGACCGGCATCTCGAAGTATTCGTCCAGATTACATAGATACCTGCAGAAAGATTCGACATAATCAGGCTCTATGCCATAAAGACTTGCAATATATCGGCAGTTTTCGGTTGCGGTGTGTTTGTTATTTAAACCACCCATAAAGCCCAGCGGGAAAGAAATTTTCGAAGTACGGATAATTTCACCTTCATCGGGTTTTTCCAATCCGCACATCATATTGATCAAAGTTGTCTTTCCTGTGCCGTTCGGGGCAAGGATGCCGATACTTCTTCCTATGTCCACACGAAACGACGCCTGATCTAAGATGACCTTGCGCTGTTGCCCTGTCCAAAAGGACTTGCTTACATTTCTGAATTCAATCACTCAGATGCCTCAACCGGTTTTTGCCCTTGTCCGCCTTCAATGCGGTCTATTATAGTCTTCATTAATGAAGAGATTATTATTGGGGTAATATGGTCTGTTTCATGTGCAAATTGCAATATTTTTGTCACCTACGTTACAGTAATTGATAATTATGAACCATATATGCCGACAAACGTTGATTTGAAGGGTGATTGCGGCGAAAAGGCGCTCGAGAGAACGCAGTCGATTAACAAGTTCAGCCTTAAACTAAAATACACACTCAGTGTGCACAGAAAACGTAACTTTTCATCTATTCCGGGTTAAGTTTTCTTTTTTAAGTTGTTATAGCATTATGGAAAGGTCATATTACCGATGCTATCATGGTACGAAATTTTGGGGGATTTATGCTTCGCGCATTATTTACTGCACTAACGCTATTTGTGCTTTGGTTGTTAATGTCTGGTATCTATAAGCCATTGATTGTCTGGCTTGGAGTTGCGTCAGTTTTGGTAGCCGTGATGGTCGTTCGTCGTATGGATGTAGTGGCAGATAAAGGCCGTTTGGAAATTAAACTGAAACCGTTTGCAATCATAGGATATTGGATCTGGCTGATGGTCGAAATTGTCAAATCCAACTGGGCGGTTTCAAAGATAATCCTGTCGCCGACTATGACATTGAACAGGCATCATTTTAATGTGCCTTGCACGCAAAAAACTGATTTAGGCCAAACAATTTTTGCGAATTCCATCACATTGACCCCGGGAACAATTTCGGTGGATGTCGAGGATGGCAGTTTTTTAGTGCATACAGTTTCCTATTCAGATGACAGCCTGTCAGCGCTTGCCGACATGGACGCGCGGGTCTCGAAAATTGAAAGTGCAGTTCTATAATGTTTTTAGCTGCTGCAATCGCTCTTTTCATTTCAATGGTTATGGTCTTGACGCGCCTCTATGCCGGGCCAACAGTTTATGATCGTGTTTTGGCCTTAAACAGTTTTGGCACGTTGACCGTACTTTTTATAGCTGTGCTTGGTTTTTTAAGTGGACGTCCGGATTTTCTTGATATTGCAATACTTTATGCCTTGATAAACTTTGTAGGTACTATCGCGATCCTGAAATTTTTTCGCTATCGTTCGCTTGGGGATATTTCACAGGTGCCTGATAAAAAGGGGCACGATCAATGACATTGACGCTGGTGGTGGAAATAGTCAGTTGGATGCTAATACTGGCAGGCAGTGCGTTTACGATAATAGGTGCAGTGGGTACATTGCGATTTCCAAATTTCTGGTCACGCCTTCATGCCGCATCGGTTAGCGAAAGTGCCGGGATGATTTTCTTGGTTATGGGTATGTGTTTGCAGGCGGGCGTAACACTGGTAACAGTCAAACTGATCCTGATAGGGGCGTTCATCTTTATAACGGGCCCGACTTCCACCCATGCCGTTGCCAACGCGGCACTTATGTCTGGCGAAAAACCTGAAAGCGATGTTACCGGCGAAAAAGCAAGCAAGGGAGAGACTTGATATGGTTGCAACGGTGATTACTGTTATTCTTTTCACAATGCTGGTTCTAACCGCACTGGCCATTGTGCGGATCTATAGCTTATTTGCGGTTGTTATGCTGTCAGGTGTCTTTAGCCTGTTGTCTGCCCTGTTGTTCGTTGCCTTGGATGCAGTCGATGTGGCTTTTACAGAAGCGGCAGTAGGGGCGGGTATTTCTACGGTTTTGATGCTTGGGACAATTGCGTTAACAGCCAGAACACAAAAGAAAGCAACGCGCTCTGGATTTGTTCCCTTTGTGGTTGTCGCCGTGACCGGCGTCGCTCTTGTTTATGGTACCTTGGATATGCCCAATTTTGGCGACCCAACCGCACCAGCCAGCATGCATGTCGCTCCTGAATATATGACCGGTAGCGTAAAGGACATTGATGTCGCCAACGTGGTTACATCTATTCTGGCCAGTTATCGCGGTTACGATACATTGGGTGAAACCGCTGTTGTCTTCACTGCGGGCATCGGGGTTTTGGTCTTGCTCAGCGGGCTGGGCCGCAGGCGGCGTGAAGATGAAGAGGAGGATGCATAATGCAACACCACCTTATTTTGCGCGTCATCACAAAAATGCTTGTCGGCACCATCATTCTGTTTGCTTTTTATGTTCAGTTTCACGGTGACTTTTCACCGGGCGGCGGATTTCAGGCGGGTGTAATCATGGCCGTGGCATTTATCCTGTACGGCATCGTTTTCAACCTGAGCAAAGTTGAACAGGTCTTTCCCCCATGGCTGGTTCACAAGCTGGTCGCGTTGGGCGTGTTGATCTACGCTGGAACCGGCATTATCAGTCTTTTCCTCGGCTATAATTTTCTGGATTACGATGCGCTCAACCCACATCATCCAAGCCATGGGCAACACTGGGGCATTATGGCTGTAGAATTTGGCGTGGGTGTCACTGTGACAGGCGTTATGGTGGCAATATATTATGCTTTTGCAGGACGGCCGCCACCGATGAAAGACGAGGACTGGTGATGGAACGGCTTTCTGACTGGGCCTTTATTGTAGGCCATCTTAACTATTGGATGTTCATTATATTGATGATGACAGGTCTCTACATCGTTGTGGCACGTGGCAATCTTGTAAAGAAAATAGTTGGTTTGAACATCTTTCAAACATCGGTTTTCATGCTTTATATATCCATCGGCAAAGTTACAGGCGGCACTGCTCCGATCTATCCTGTGGATATGCAGGGTAATCTGCAGGTCGACCCGTCAATTGTTTATTCCAACCCGCTTCCGCATGTGCTGATCCTGACAGCGATTGTGGTGGGTATTGCAACCACTTCATTGGCATTGGCCCTGATCATTCGTATTCGCGAAGTTTATGAAACTATCGAAGAAGACGACATTTTGAAAATAGAGCGCGAATTAAGTGCCAAGGACTACAAAGAACATGGGCCTGCAATGGGTGGGCGCGCATAATGTCGACTGTTGAAGTGCAACACGTTGCAAAAACGTTCATAGATCATTTGCCTGTCTTGCAGGTGGTTATACCTTTGATATCTGCCCCGTTGATTGTCTTTATCGGCAATCGCAAACTGGCATGGCTTCTTGCCATGGCCGCCAGTGCCACAGCCTTTGTCATGGCTTGCCTATTACTGGCGCAGGTAAAAGATGGCAGTTATATTTCCTATCACATCGGCGGTTGGGCTCCACCTTTGGGTATCGAGTATCGTATTGATGCGCTTAACGCGCTTGTATTGATGTTAATTTCGGGTATCGGCACGATTGTACTGCCCTATGCCTATAATAGTGTGAATGCAGAAATACCGAAACGTCATCATACGCTGTTTTACGCGTTGTACATGCTGTGCCTGACCGGGCTTTTGGGTATGGTGTCAACGGGTGACGCTTTCAATGTCTTTGTGTTTCTGGAAATTTCGTCACTTTCCACATATGTTCTGGTTGCAATGGGAGCAGGAAAAGACACCCGTGCCCTGACTGCGGCTTATGACTATCTGATTATGGGGACAATCGGTGCCACCTTCTTTGTAATAGGTCTGGGCTTGCTTTATATGGCAACAGGCACACTGAATATGGCTGATATTGCTGATCGCATTGTAGAACAAGGTACCAATCGTACTGTGCAGGCCGCATTTGCCTTCATTGTGGTCGGGATGGGCTTGAAGGCTGCTATGTATCCGTTGCATCACTGGTTGCCGAACGCCTATACATATGCACCCTCTGCGGTAACCGCATTCCTTGCCGCCACAGCAACAAAAGCTGCAATCTATGTGCTTTTACGCTTTATGTTCTCGGTGTTTAACCCCGGGTTTCATTTTGAGGATTGGACATTATACCTGATCTTCATCCCGTTTTCGCTACTGGCAATGTTTGCTGCATCCTTTGTGGCCGTATTCCAAAGCGATCTTAAACGCATGTTGGCATTTTCTTCTATCGCGCAAATCGGTTACATGCTGATTGGTATCGCCATGTTGAACGCAACAGGCCTGTCTGCCTCTATCGTTCATATGGTGAACCACGGTATCACCAAAGCCACGCTGTTCTTGGGTGTGGGCGCGATGGTTATGTATTCAAAAACTTCGTTTTTCGATAATTTGAACGGATTGGGGCGCAAAATGCCTTTTACAGGGGCTGCAATGGTTGCAGCAGGCCTGAGCTTGATCGGTATTCCGGGAACTGCCGGTTTCATTTCGAAATGGGTACTTGTTCAGGCAGCCTTTGAAAACGGTTGGTGGTTTATTGCAGTTGCGATCATGCTGTCGTCACTTTTGGCTGTGGTCTATGTTTGGCGTATGTTTGAGGTTTTGTACCTTACCGCACCGAATGAAGGCTGTACCGCGACAGATCCGCCGCTGCCGATGCTGATCCCGATGTTGATCTTGGCAGGTGCCTGTATCTGGTTCGGGTTCGATACGGAACTTACACTTGGCTCTGCACGCGTTGCCGCCGAAGGTCTGCTGGCGGGTTCCGCCGGTATGGCGCATTAGGGGCAGGGACATGGACACATCAACAGCCCTTTATCTGACAATGCTGATCCCGACCGTTGCGATGGCCGGCAATATGGTATTTGCCGCCCGTGAAAACCTGCGTGATGGCATTACGTTTATTTGTGCAGTTCTGACATTCGCTTGCGTTTTGGTGATCCTGTGCAACGTCGGCAACGGTACAACCGGCACGTTCGCGTTGTTCGAGGTCGTTTCCGGCCTAAGCATCGCATTTCATGTGGAACCGCTTGGTTTGATGTTTGCAATGATCGCCTCGGGCCTGTGGATTATCACCCATATTTACGGCGTCGGGTATATGCGGGGCAATAACGAGCAACACCACGCGCGTTTCTTTGCCTGTTTCAGCATAGCAATAGCAGCCGTCATGGGCATTGCTTTTGCATCAAATATGTTCACGCTGTTTGTGTTCTACGAAATACTGACGCTTTCCACATACCCGCTGGTTGCCCACAAAGGTACACCCGAAGCTGTTAAAGGTGCGCGCACATATTTAGGTATCCTGATTGGCACTTCTATTGTGCTTTTGCTGACAGGCGTGATCTGGACATTCAATGTTGCAGGTACATTGGACTTCACCAAAGGTGGTATATTAGAGGGTAAAATTGCCCCCACATTGCTGCCTATCTTGCTGGGCCTATATGCTTTTGGTATCGGTAAAGCCGCGTTGATGCCGTTCCACCGATGGCTGCCCGCCGCGATGGTAGCCCCTACGCCTGTGTCAGCTCTGTTGCACGCGGTTGCAGTGGTAAAAGCGGGTGTGTTTACCATGCTCAAAGTCGGCATTTATATTTTCGGCATAGACTTTCTGGCCTCTACGGGCGCATCCGAATGGCTGATGTGGCTTGCCGCCTATACCATCATTGCCGCGTCCGTCGTGGCGATGACCAAGGATAACCTGAAAGCCAGATTAGCCTATTCCACCGTGTCACAACTATCCTACATCACCCTTGGCATGGCACTTGCCACCAGCATGGGCGCGTTGGGTGGCGGTATGCATATCGCGATGCACGCGATGGGCAAGATCACACTTTTCATGTGCGCGGGCTCGATTTATGTTGCTTACCATAAAACCGAGATCAGCCAGATGCAGGGTTTGGGTCGCATCATGCCGATCACATTCGGGGCTTTCTTTATCGGAGCATTATCCATCATCGGTCTGCCGCCTTTGGGTGGTTCATGGCCGAAGTTCCTGTTAATGCTTGGGGCCGCTGATGCGGGTCACCTGATCATCATTGTCGTCTTGATGGCCAGCTCGCTTCTGAACATCGCTTATCTTTTGCCGATTGTCGGGCGCGGCTTCTTCCGACCCGTTACAGACAATAAATTGCCCAAGACATACGCCGAGGCCCCGCTTTTGGTCTGGCTACCACCCGCGATCACCGCCGCAGGCTGTATCATTCTGTTTTTCTACGCAGGAAGTATCCAAGACTTCCTGGCCCCCATTGTGGAGAATACACCATGATGGATTATCAATCCGATGCCCCCAAACAGGACGAAACCCAAAAAGCTTATGCAAAGCGACTAGAAGCTGAAGGTCAGCGTGAAATATATATTCGTAAAGCCCTACGCGCACATTGGGGGCTAACAATAGAAGAAACAATTCAGGCTTGTGCCGAATTACCTGAGGCGCGCAATCGCGAGTTGCAAGACCTTCGAAGCCGCTTTCCGACATTGAACGAAAACCGATTTGCTTGGAGAATTTCTAGATCTCTAACAATTCCCAAGGAAGACGCCCTTGTTTGGTCGCAAACAATCCTAGCAGCAGAAGGAAGCGCGTGATTATGGCACAAAAACCAAAAGACGATCCTGCCACATACCCTGCGCTGGGCCGTATGATGACTTGGGTCGACAAAAAAGGATCAGACAAGAAAATCGTCTGGGCCTTGGGCATCGCTTGCCTCATCGTATTCTTGCTGGATTTCACTTATGAAAAATATGGCCATTTTCAGGTTGAATATATCCGCGGATTTTATGCCTTCTACGGCTTCGTGATGTTCACGGGCCTGATCCTGGTCGCCAAAGCCCTGCGGTTTTTCATCAAGCGCCCCGAGGATTATTACGGCGATAAAGCTATAGACACGGAAGAATATCCTGCTGATCAGTTGGATATAAGGGAGAACACGGATGTTTGACGTGATCCCGACCGCCTTTATCTTTTTTGCCGCCGCTGCAATTTTGCTGACCCTGCCCAAAGGCCCCGCGCGCGGCCTGTTGTTATTGATCACGCCGATCATTGCCGCCCTACAGGTCTGGAACGCGGGTTTCGGCAATTTCGCGCAGGTTGGTTTTTTCGGGTTTGAGCTGGAACTGATGCGCCTTGATGGCTTGTCGCGCATTTTCACAATGGTGTTCTGCTTAGCTGCCTTTCTTGGCAACCTATACGCGTGGCACGTACGTGACACGGTGCAACAGATCGCGGCCCTGTTATATGCGGGCTCTGCCATTGGGGCGGTGCTGGCGGGTGATATGATCACGTTGTTTTTCTATTGGGAAGGTACGGCCATTGCATCCGTCTTCCTGATCTGGGCGCGGCGCACTGAAGGTGCATATAACACCGGTATGCGTTATCTGATCATTCAGGTGGCATCCGGCGTTGTTCTGATTGCAGGTGTTGCATTATTCTACCGCGAAGCTGGCACCATAGCGTTTGACCGCATGACCCTGGAAAGCCCTGGTACTTGGCTGATCTTCCTGTCGTTCGGTGTCAAATGCGCCTTTCCGTTGCTGCACAACTGGCTGCAAGACAGCTATCCTGCAGCCACGGTTACGGGCACGGTGATCTTGTCGGCCTTCACCACGAAACTGGCGGTTTACGCATTGGCGCGCGGTTTTGCAGGTACGGAAATCCTGATCTATATCGGCACGGTGATGACGCTGTTCCCGATCTTTTTTGCCGAGATCGAAAACGATCTGCGTCGCGTTCTGGCCTATTCCCTGAACAACCAGCTTGGTTTTATGGTTGTGGGCATCGGCATCGGCACCGAGATGGCGCTGAACGGCACCGCATCGCACGCGTTTGCCCACATTCTTTATAAAGCGTTATTGTTCATGTCGGTGGGGGCGGTGCTGTTTCGTACCGGCACCTCAAAAGCGTCTGAGTTGGGCGGGCTATACCGCACCATGCCCAAAACCGCGATTTTCTGTCTGGTGGGTGCTGCCTCGATTTCTGCCTTCCCGTTGTTTTCAGGCTTTGTCACCAAATCGCTGACGTTAACCGCAGTTGCCGAAGAACACCGCATAATCATTTGGCTTTGTCTGGTTTTTGCCTCTGCCGGTGTGCTGTCGCATTCAGGTATCAAAATCCCGTTCTTTGCGTTCTTCGCCCACGATAGTGGCAAACGCCCGAAAGAGGCACCGACCCATATGTTATGGGCGATGGGGATCACTGCATTCCTTTGTATCGCCATTGGCGTTTACCCCGCACCGCTTTACGCTATTTTGCCGTATGAGGTGAGTGACGCACATCCTTACACGATGGGCCATGTCACCGGGCAGCTACAACTGCTGCTGTTCGCGCTTCTTGCTTTCGCATTCCTTTATCGCAAAGGTATCCATCCACCGGAAATCCGCGCGGTTAACATCGACACAGACTGGACATATCGCAAAGCCGGCCCCGCCGTTCTGTACTGGCTGTCATGGGTTGTCAGTTCTTGCTATAATTGGATTGTCGGTATTTTGGCGCGAACCACACAACGCAGTATCAAACGCCTCTACAACTCTCACGGTCCCGAAGGCCGCATGGCCCGCAACTGGCCTACGGGGGCGATGGTCATGGCAATAGCGGTGCTGCTGGGGGCGACATTGTTGGTGAATTTTCTGTTTTAAACATAAGCCGCCCAAGCCAGCCCTGCGATCACAGACCCGACAATTCCGATGGTGATATAAGCTACAAACACCCGCGGTTTCACCAATGCCCAGACCGCAATTGCGGCGGGGATACAACTGACACCGCCTGCCATCATAAAGCTCATTGCAGCCCCTTGGCTCATGCCTTGTTCAATCAATCCCTGTACCAAGGGTGCAGCCGCATAGCCGTTCAGGTATGCAGGTGCACCAACCAATGCGCCCAAGATAATCGTACCAATCCCGTCACCACCCAGAAATCCCGCGATCCAGTCGGCAGGCACAAAGCGGATCATCAGGCTTTCCAGCATATACGCCAGACTTAACCATTTCAGCAGGAACAATCCGTTTTCAATCACCACCTCACGGAATGTTTTAACCCGCGTGCTGTCGCCCCAAAACTTCCAGACAGGTGTGCCCGACAATGGGTCGGTGCCGCACCCGCAGCAACTTGGTTTTGGCGAAACCTTTAACGGATCTGCAAATACAATGGTTTTGCTGAATGTTTTTACCGTGAAACCACCCAATAAACCAAATCCAACGGCGGCGATGGTCTTTGCGATTGCAAACTCGAACCCCAACGTGCCGGAGGTGATCAGGAACATTGGCGGGTCCATAATCGGCGAGGCCAACCAGAACGCCATGACGGCCGACAAAGGTGTGCCAAGTGCCAATAACGCGGCGACAAAGGGGATAACCTCGCAAGAACAAAACGGCAGCAAGCCGCCCACCATAGAGGCCAGAACGATCATGCGTATCTCATTGCCCTTAAAGGCCTCTGACACAATCGACTCAGCCCCGGTAGCCCGCAGGTAAGCAACTGTCAAAACTGCAAAGGTTATAAAAACGCCGGTACTTAATATGTTTTTAGCGGTGAATTGAAGAGTTGGCAGCAATTCGTCTGGGGCTAAGAGCGCAACAAGGGCCGCAATGACAGCCATTGTAAGCCAAACTTTATCAAGCCCCAACCAGCGGTTAGTGCCTTGTGAATTTGTGGAAATATCAGCCATGTTCATGCCCTTCATGGGTTTCATCCGCATCGGCACAACAATTGTGCAGCAGGAATTTTGACAGGGCTTCTGCCATGTCATAAGCAACCGCTGCACAAATGATCGAGCGGCCTTGTTTGGCCTGAATAACCAACCCGGCCGCCGTGAGGAATTTCAGATGATGTGTCAGGGTAGACCCTGTCACGCCCGTGCGCGTCCCCAGCTCACCCATCGAAAGACCATCAGGCCCCGCACGTACAAGGGATTGAAGAACGCTTAAGCGTTGTTCAGACCCCAATGCGGCAAAGGCCGTTGCGGCTTGTTCAAGGGAGAGGGATGTATCGTCGAATCGTTTCATATTTCGATAATTGTAGAAATGTAGAAATAAAGCAAGAAATATTTCTATGTTTATCGAAATATAAATGTCGCCCTATTTAGCGGACTCAATAAAAGCACGGCTAATAGTTTAACATACTTGGGGTTTTTTAAAATTTGGTTTGATTTAAATGCGTGATATAAAATAGGGTATATTGGGCTTAATCCGGATACCCACATGTTTGTGATTTGAGGTTTCCACTGAATAACGGCATCATTTATTCAAAAATAATTGGGATATAAAAACATGAAACTATTACATTTGGGTTTAATAAGCGGTTTTCTTATAGCCCTCATGTCCACACCGCTAATGGCCTGTGGGACTAGCTCAAACTGTCAGATTGGTGATCGTCACTACCGCATTGCAATGCCTGAAGGCCATGACGGCAAAACCCCTGTCGGTGCCATTGTGTTTGCCCATGGTTATCAGGGCTCTGCTGCGGGTATCATGCGTAACAAAACTTTGCGGCGCACCGTTTCAGATCTGGGTCTTGCTTTGATTGCAGTGAAATCCGCGGGGGGTGGTTGGGACCTGCCTTATTCGCCGATCAATTATACGTCCGACGGGTCGGCAGAATTCGAATATTTCGATGCGGTGATCAAAGATGCTTCAACAAGATTGCCCATCGATACCAAACGTCTGATGGCTACAGGGTTTTCAGCAGGCGGTATGATGGTGTGGAACTTGGCATGCGCACGTAGCAAAAAATTCGCGGCATTTGCGCCTATGGCGGGAACTTTTTGGCTGAAAATCCCCAAATCCTGCAAAGGCCCGGTTGCAAATATCATCCATATTCATGGCACAAATGACATGACGGTTCCGCTAAAGGGGCGCCAGATACGCCAGACGCATCAGGGGGATGTCATGGAAACGCTCGCTATGTATAGAAAGTTCGGAAAATTTGGTGCGGCCCACAAACAGCAGTCAGGTAACCTTACTTGTGAGAATCGCACCAATGCAAAGGGGGATATTCTGGATTTTTGCCTGTTCCCCGGAAGACATCAATTTAGCAGTAAATACGTTAAATTCGCGTGGCAAACCTTTAAGGAAGCTGGGGTATTTTGAACATATTTCTGTCCTGAAGAAACACTATCTTACATACACATTTGCGACAAAATATTTGACGCAAATGTGTATGTAAAAAAATTATATCGGTGTTAGCTTTGGGTGAGTTTTTATAAGAGCTTCCAATGCATCAGCGCCGAATTCCAGAGTGGCTTCGCCATCGACCTTCGCCCAGCATACGCGGGTTTTCAACCCTTGCAGCTATCGAGGCTGTCATACGGGGCATTCTTATTTCCGTGTATCCGCTGGCAATGTATCAAGCCTTGCAAGATGCCAAAGTTGTCTCCGAGATATACTTTTTTGTTGGTTTGATATCACTTACCTGCGGGCTTATGGTGCCGTGGCTGATTTCATTCATACCAAGGCGTTGGATGTATTCCATCGGGGCGATCTTATTCGTGCTGGGGTCTGGATTGGCCACGACCGGCAGTCCGCTTGCGATCATTGCGGGACTATTTCTGAATACAATCGCTACAGTGACAACATTCGTTTGCTTTAACGCTTATATTCTGGACTACATCGGCAAAATTGAACTTGGTAAATGCGAAACATCCCGCATGTTCTATAGTGCTGCCGGATGGACATTTGGCCCTGTGGTTGGTGTGATGCTGATGAAATGGTGGGCGCCTGCACCCTTTATCGTCTCTGCCGTTTCTGCGGTTATATTGTTAACCGTTTTTCTGTCCATGCGGGTTGGAAATGGCAAGCATATCGTGCGCAGCTCACAAAAACCGCCGCATCCTGCGGTGTTTATACACAGATTTGCCTCACAGCCACGCTTGATTGCGGGATGGTTATTTGCTGTTATCCGGTCTTGTGGATGGTGGGTTTACGTTGTTTATCTGCCTATCTTTGCAATAGAAAACGGTCTTGGAGATCAGCTGGGCGGCATCGTGCTTTCGATCAGTAACGCAGGTCTTTTTCTGGCCCCGTTCATGTTGCGCTGGATGCAAAAGCGATCGGTTCGGTACACTGTCAGGTTTGGTTTTTTCGCAAGTGGTCTGATGTTCTGTATTGCGTCAATCGTCGCATTCGAACCAGCGATGACAATTGCCAGCCTTATCATCGCTTCATTCTTCCTGATCTTGCTGGATATATGCGCAGGATTGCCGTTTCTTATGGCCGTCAAACCCTCTGAGCGTACAGAAATGTCGGCGATTTATTCCAGTTACAGGGATATATCAGGCATACTGACACCGGGTGCCGCATGGCTTGTTTTGTTTGTCACACCGATATCCGGAATATTTGCAACGGCAGGGGTTGCCCTGTTTGGCGCTTGGGTCATAGCGGGCAAATTGCATCCCAGACTTGGAGAAGAGCGCGTACATTATCGCACACCGGAAATAGAGGACGTTCCGGTTGTAGGTAACTTATCGGCTGCCGAATAACGGTCAGTTCCATCAACCGCATCATTTTACAAGTTACCGGAAACCAATTAGCATCTGGAATAGATGAATTTCCCTGCGTAGTTCTATGATGACAAAAGCGTTAAAAACACTGCAATCCAACATTACGTCCTGCATGCTTTGTGCCGACAGGTTTGCGGCGACAAAAACAGCGCACAGCCCGCGTCCAGTGGCTTGGTTATCACCAACCGCGCCTATTTTGCTTGCAGGGCAGGCACCGGGTGCCCGTGTGCACGAAAGCGGCCGTCCCTTCACTGATCCGTCTGGTGACAGGTTACGTGATTGGCTGGGGGTGGATGAGACGACTTTCTATGATCGCCGCAAATTCGCGGTCCTTCCCATGGCATTTTGTTTTCCGGGGTATGATGCCAAAGGCTCGGATCTGCCCCCACCAAAAATATGTGCCGATACTTGGCAAAATAAAGCAATAACCCATATGCCTCAGATCAAACTGACATTGCTTATCGGTGGCTATGCCCAGAAATGGCACTTGCCCGAGACCAAAAAGCAATCGGTTACAGCACGGGTTGAAAACTGGCGCGACCATGCGCCCGCCATATTCCCATTGCCACACCCGTCATGGCGCAATACTGGGTGGTTAAAACAAAACCCGTGGTTTGAAACCGATCTGTTGCCCGCTTTGCGCACCCGTGTTGCAAACCTTTTGAAAGACTGACATGACCCCGCTTGATCAAGCTTACGCAGAAATGGAAGCCAGCCCCGATATCGATGCACTGCGTCTGCGGTTTTATGAGCGCCTTGCGGACAGTGAAATGTTTCTGCTGTTGGAGGCTGAACCGGTTGACGACATCGCAAAGCCGATCATTTTCCCGGTGGAAGACCAACAATTCGCGCTGGTGTTCGACAGCGAAGAACGGCTAGTGGAATTTTCAAAAGTACCGACCCCATTTGTAAGTCTCAGCGGGCGTATGATTGCGGGTATGTTGAACGGGCAGGGTATTGGTTTGGGGATAAACCTGTCGGTGGCGCCATCATCAATGTTATTGCCTGCGGATGCGGTGAATTGGTTGGCAAAAACCTTATCTGTACAGCCTGAACAGACACAGGAAAAACCTGTAGCCGTTTATGCACCAAGCTCAGTTCCCGAGATACTGATACGTTCACTTGATGCTAAACTTGCAGCGATGGCAGGTGTGGCAAAGGCCGCATATTTAGCCGAGCTTGCATATGAAGACGCACCCAGAACCCATGTTATCGCATTTGTCGAAGCGATAGAAGATGCGCAAACCGCAATTACATCTGCTGTTTCAGAAGCGTTGACCTTTAGCGGGATTGAGGCAGGCACACTGGATGTTATGTTCCTGCGTGCGTCTGACCCGATTTGTGCAGAGTTTGCCAAAGTCGCCCTGTGTTTTGATCTACCGGAGTTGTTGGAACCCAAAGCACGAGAAATCGTAGCACCCGGCTCTGACCCCGATAAGCCGCCAAAGTTGAAATATTGACACGATGGGCCGCCAATGGCATATATTGCCAATGGAACTGGAGTCTTGAAAAATGCCAACACGTAACGTTGTTCTTTCCGACCACCAAGCTGAACTCGTAGATCATCTTGTGTCCTGCGGGCGGTTTCAGAATGTCAGTGAAGCCCTGCGGGCAGGCCTTCGGCTGCTTGAAGATGAAGAAATAAAACTTGAAGATATTCGATTGCGTTTGCGTAGCAGCATACTGCAGGCGCGACACCAAAACGCGACAAAATCGGGCACAGAAAGCATAAAATCCATATTTGCAAAAGCACGGGATACGTGCGGATGAGCAAGTCTTGGCGGTTAACGCCAATTGCCGAAGATGCTTTGTTTGAGATTGCGCTTTGGACTATTGAAACTTTTGGCAGCGATCAGGCAAACCTCTATGAGCAACAAATAATAGATAAATGTGAGGCTATTGCAGCGGGTTCAACCCATGTTCAAGATTGTTCCTATCTGTTAGGGGTTGATCAGGACATAGGGCTTAGCTTTACCCGTTGTGGCGGTCATTTTATCGTCTTTACGGAATTGAACAATGAAATTGTCATCCTTGATTTCGCGCATTCAAAGAGTGATTTTGCAGCGCATTTGGTTGTATTGGGTGCTATATAAATAGGGTAAATTGACATTGTGTGCTGATTGGGTTTTGACCTAGTAACCTGCTTCCCTGTCAACCAAATGCAAAAACGGTTTGCCGGCCTCACCGCGCTCAATATTCTCGACCACAACGGCGGCCGAGGTTTCAAGCCGTGTTTCCGATGCAATATGCGGTGTGACCAGAACCTTTGGATGTGTCCAATAAGGATTATTCGCGGGTAGGGGCTCTGTGCGAAAAACGTCCAAAGTCGCGCCTGACAATTTACCGCTATCCAATGCGGCCAACAGGGCATCATCATCGATTAATGGTCCGCGACCCGGGTTGATAATCGCAGCACCATCTTTCATTTGTGCAATTGTCTCGGCATTGATCAGGTTTTCCGTATCTGCCGTATCGGGCAGCAGCAACACTAGAATATCGGATTGTCCCAGTACCTGCGCAAAGCCATCCGGCCCTGCATGGCAATCCACGATATCATCCGATTTCAGGTTGCGCGACCAACCCAACACATTGAAACCTTGTTTTGCGACCGCATGGGCACAATACATCCCCAGCGCACCTATGCCCAAAAATCCGACTGTACGGTTACGCGCCAATGGTGCTGCCGTGTCATTGCGCCATTCACCGGGCTGCACCGAGGCGTGTAGTGCGATTCCCAGATGGTGTCGCATGACATGGCCCAAAACATAATCCGCCATGCCCTCGCTCATGCCCGGATCAACCATGCGGGCCAACGGTTGGGTTAGGGTTTTATTCTGTAATGCGGTTTCAACCCCCGCCCAGAGGCTTTGAATAAGTTTTACGTTTTTAAAGGGCGCAAAATCCTGCACAGGCCCGTTAGGGGCATAGATGATATATTTGACCTCATCAGGATTATCAGTGCTTTGAACAAGGTTTACATCCAATCCAGCCTTTGCAAACAGGTCTTTTAAGAATGGAGCGTAACTTACCCAACTTGCAGCAGGGGCGCTAAATAATACAGGTATTGCCATGTTATCCTCTTGGTCTGTGAATATGGGCGCTTTGTACCAGACCGAAGCCTGCCAACAATACCAGCATGGCAGAACCACCATAACTGACAAGCGGTAACGGCACGCCCACAACAGGAGCCAATCCCATCACCATCGACATGTTTACCGCGAAGTAGAAAAAGAATGTCGCCGACACCCCTAATGTAACCAAAGCCCCAAATCTGTTGGTATTGGACATAGCTGAAGCGACACAGAACACAACGATTAGAAAATAGATCAGCAATAATGTCATGCCGCCGGCAAAGCCAAATTCCTCTGCCAATGTCGTAAAGATAAAATCGGTGTGCTTTTCAGGAAGAAAATTCAACCGCCCCTGAGTGCCTTGCATAAAACCCCGCCCCGATATGCCGCCGGAACCAAGTGCGATCTTGGATTGAGTGATGTGATAACCCGCGCCCAACGGGTCGTTTGATGGGTCCAGAAATGTTGCAATACGCTTGTATTGATAGTCTTTCAGCAGTTGCCAAGTTTGCCCCTTGGAATAAAGCACCGCAAACACCAAAGCACCGGCTGCACTTGCTCCTGTTGCGAAATACCACCAGCTAACGCCTGCTACAAACATCATCACAGCAGCACCAGCAAACAGCAACATCGCCGTTCCAAGGTCAGGTTGGCGTAGTACCAACGCCATCGGAATAAAGGTCAATATTAATGGCGGCAGCACCCATTGGGGTTTGGAAACCTTCTTTTGATCCAGCCACGAATAGTATAATGCCAACATCATCACCAAGGCTATTTTCATGACTTCAGAAGGCTGCAAGCGCATGAAGCCTAGGTCAATCCAACGCTGCGCGCCTTTACTGGAATCGCCGAAAAACTCTACCACAACAAGTAAACCCAAAGCGAACAGATATACAAAAAGAGATAAGCTGCGATAGGTGCTGATCGGGATAAACGCCATGATGGTCATCAATGTCATTCCAAGCGCAAACCGTATCATTTGCGGTTGTGCCCAGCGGCTTATATCCCCGTTAGCCACGGAAAACAGCATCAGGAAACCGATTGAGCTTGCCGCGATAATCAACAGTGTCAACGCCCAGTTATATGCCAGAACCTTGCCAAAGCCTGTGGGCAGGTCTTCCATCTGTTTGTCATAATAAGTCATGCGCGGTCACTTGGTTTAACGCGCATGCGCGGTGTGTCCTCGTCAGGGTCACCGGTTCGCCTTTTTTGTGATGGAAGCTTGCCATATCCAGTGTCTTCCCGCTCCAGTGCTGCCAGCATGATGTCATGCGCAATAGGTGCTGCAGCTCTTGACCCGCCACCACCATGTTCGACAACAACCGAGAGTGCATATTTCGGGTTATCATATGGCGCAAAGGCTACGAATAAAGCATGATCTCTACGGTTCCATGGCAGATCCGCGTTTTTGCTTACACCCCTTGCGCGTTCTTCTTTGGTAATGCGTCGCACTTGACTTGTGCCGGTTTTACCCGCCATCTCCATACCTTTGGTTCTGATTTTAGAGCCCCGTGCTGTTCCGCGTGAACTGTTGACGACTTCGAACATTCCTTGGCGCACTAATGCCAAATGCTCCGGGTTTATATCCAGTGTCTGATTGCCTTTTATGGGCATTAGCTCGTCACCAATTGTGTTCAATATGCGCGGCAGAACTGCTTTGCCCGCCGCTATACGTGCAGTCATAATAGCCAGTTGCAAAGGGGATGTCAGGGTATAGCCTTGACCAATCCCCACGTTCACAGTGTCGCCAATTAGCCAGTCTTTACCCTTAACCTTGCGTTTCCAGTCTCTGGTGGGCGCCAAACCTTCGCTGATTGCTGAAAGCGGTAGGTCATGCCGCGTTCCCAACCCCAGTTTGCGGGCCATTTCCGAAATTTTATCAATACCGACACGTTGGGCAAGCTCGTAGTAATATACATCACAAGACTCGCGCAAAGAGCGTATTAGACCAACCTGTCCGTGGCCACCCCTGCGCCAGCAATGGAACCGGCTTCCTGAGATGTTAACGCTTCCCAAACAACGTACTTGTTCATTGGGATCAATAACACCTGCCTCTAGTGCTGCGAGTGCCACAACCATTTTATATGTGGAACCGGGCGGGTAAGTGCCCGAGACAGTTTTGTTGGCAAGTGGCCGGTATTCATTTTCATTTAAGTCTTTCCAGTCAGCAACCGATATACCGGTGACAAACTTGTTGGGATCAAACGTCGGGGCGGATGCCAATGTTAAAATGTCTCCACTGTGAACATCCATCAAAACAGCAGCAGCGCTTTCCTCGCTAAGACGTTCCAGCGCTACATTTTGTAAATCCTCGTCTATTGTTAATTGTAGGTTCTTACCCGGATCTCCGGCTTTGCTGTCTATGTCGCGCATAACACGGCCAACAGCATTAACTTCTATGCGTTTGATCTCGGCTTTGCCGCGTAAATCCAGCTCTTCGCGGGCTTCAATGCCGTTTTTGCCAATTTGAAAACGCGGTAAATGTAATAACGGATCCACGTCCTCTAACTTGCTTAGATCATAATCACTAACCGGGCCCACATAACCGACAATATGACAAAACGCATCCGGCTTGGGATAGTTTCGGTACGAGCCCACAGTAGGAGTAATGCCGGGTAAAGAAGGTGCATTTGTCGCGACTGCTGCAACCTGTTCCCAAGTAATATTCTCGATAACTGTTACGGGAACCCAGGATCTGCGTTTCGCCATATTATCCAGAACAGTTTCAATATCATCGTTGGAAAGCGGGATTATCTCGGCAAGCTTATGCAATACACCCGCCGGATCAATTGTTTGCTCGCGCACAAGCTGGATACGATAAAGAGGAACATTTGTGGCAACCGGACGCCCTTTTCGATCATAAATCACGCCACGCGTTGGTGGAACCAATTGCAGATTGATGCGGTTTTCTTCTGCAAGAAGTCTGAATTTATCTGATTGATTAACACCCAACTGGCGCATCCGAAACCCGAGAAGGCCCATGAACGCGGCCTGCCCACCGATCAAAATAAGTGCGCGGCGCGACAGTTTCTTGCTTCTTTTTTTTTCTTCCCGTGGCCGCCTCATAGTTTTTGACCTTTAAAGCCAAACGCACCTAATGCGGGTTTTTGAATGCGCAGAATATATGTGATGATAAATATGATTACCGGGTAAATCATGACTGTGAATATAAACTCCCAGAACAACGTCAACATAGGTGGTGTGGGTACTAATGAGATAGATAAGATCATTCGATTCCCCATGAGCGCAAGAAAGAAAATCAATGAGGCGTAGAACCATTCGTAAAGAAACAGGTTTTCACGAAACGCATCCCTGTTAGCGCGCAACACTTCCGTTGCAACTAAAATGCAGGCTGTCCAGACACCAAGTGGCTTCATCAAAAACACATCAAACCCGAAGTAAATCAGCACAATCATCCAATAGGGTACCATCTCCGGCCGCCTGATAATCAACGCACAGAAAATGCAAAACATGATGTCGGGCGAGGGATAGAAAGATGGCACATGGGTAAACGGGATTAACTTAAAAAATACCAGAAATGCAGCAAACAGGATCAATGCCAGTTTACGTATCCATTTTTGATGTAGCTTGCGGCTTTTCATCCGCCTGTATCCATTGATTGATCAGTTTCTTCGTCAGTTGGAAGAATTGGCCCGACAAGTGTCTGAGGTTCTGCAATCGGTAATGCGGCAGGCTGGCGGATAATGCGCATGAACTCTAATTGTTTATAATCTGCTGCAAGACGTGCGCGAAACCGGCTGTCTGACGTTAAAACAGCGTGCCCGACCAAAAGATCAGGCGGAAATACTCCTCCATCACCTGAAGTGACGATGCGATCACCTGGCTGTACCAGATCTGTGTTTTCTATGAAGTCCAGGGTTGGTAACAACGTGTTGTCACCGCTTAAGATAGCCTTTTGATTTGATGGTTTTATCGTAACAGGGACACGGCTGTTGCTATCGATCAGGAAAATTACGCGCGAAGAGTTTTTACCTACGCCGGATATACGGCCCAACAGGCCCAAGCCGTCCATGGCCGCCCAGCCATTGACAATACCATCGTGTTCTCCAAGGTTGATTAGCGCTGATTGCTGAAATGAGCTGCCACTGTCTGTGAGCACGATGCCCGATATAAAAGACAATTTGGGTGGTAATTTCACATTGTTCAAATCCAATAACCGTGCTTTTTCCTGTTCCAATTGAATAGCGGCTTCACGCCAGGCCTTCATTCGTTGCAATTCGCGGCGCAATTCCTGATTTTGCTCATAGATACGTCCGTATGATTGAAAATCGTCCACAATGCGCGAGATGCGTGTGATAGGTGCCATCGCCCATTCCATATTTGGAACGACTTTATCCAAGATCGAAACACGCACCTGTTCCGCCCGTGGATTATCTATGCGCCAGAACAGAAAAACCAAGAACAAAAAGAAAAGCGTCAAACCAAACAAGACACGTCGAATGGATCGCCCAAAATCGTAGTCTTGTTTTTTATGTCCCGCCATATCCTATACCTTGGAAATGACAGCTAAGTTTAGCTGTCGTAATCGATGACATGGGCCAGTTGCTTGGCAAATTCCAAAGACATACCGGTACCCAATGCAACACAGCTTAAACATTCTTCCGCAACAGATATCGATAGGCCTGTTTGCTCGCGTAATGCCATGTCCAAATCGCCCAACAATGCACCACCACCTGTCAGCATGACACCGCGATCAACAATGTCAGCCGCCAAATCGGGAGGAGTGCTTTCAAGGGCCTGCATCACTGCTTCGCAGATTTGCTGGACAGGCTCTGCCAAAGCATCGGCCACTTGGGCCTGATTTAACTCTACTTCCTTGGGAACACCGTTCAGCAAATCACGGCCACGGATGACCATTTTCTCGCCAATACCGTTTTCAGGAATACGCGCCGTTCCAATCGTCGTTTTAATCCGCTCTGCAGTTGCTTCTCCGACCAGCAGGTTTTGTTGACGCCGCAAATAAGAGATTAAGGCTTCGTCCATGCGGTCACCACCTACGCGAACGGAACGGGCATAGACGATATCGCCCAGAGACAACACGGCAACTTCTGTGGTTCCGCCACCAATGTCCACAACCATGGAACCCGTTGGATCCTGGATTGGCATACCGGCCCCAAGAGCCGCCGAGATCGGTTCGGCAATCAGACCGGCTTTGCTTGCGCCTGCTGATAAAACGGATTGACGGATGGCGCGTTTTTCAACGGGCGTTGCACCAAAGGGCACACAAACGATAATACGCAGTTTCGACAATGGTGAGCGGCTGTGAACTTTTCCGATGAAATGCTTGATCATCTCTTCGGCAGTGTCAAAATCCGCAATCACACCGTCACGCATCGGTCGAATTGCTTCTATCGATCCGGGCGTTCTGCCCATCATCAGTTTGGCATCTTCACCAACAGCCAGAACATTTTTCACACCACCTTTGACGTGATATGCAACAACGGAAGGCTCGTTCAGAACGATACCCTTACCTTTGACATAGATCAGCGTATTTGCCGTTCCTAAATCAATTGCCATGTCAGAAGAAAAAATGCTTAATAGATTGCCTAGCATTGATGTGCCCTATCTTGAATTCACCGTTCCAAGATTCACCTTGAAAGCCTATATTCTTATAGATTCCTAATGGCTTGCTGGTAAAGGGTTATAAATGCTGAAACAACTGAGATGTCCTATTATTCACATATTTAGGCGAAGTTTCGCCCTTAAATATTGAAATAATACAAAACGAACGCCGATTGATATCAGCGTTCGTATGTTTGTTGTGTAAATATTAAGCGGCTATTGCGCATCCGGTGCGGTTTTTTCACGCCGCACCATCAGTTTATTCAGTGCGTTCACATAGGCCTTGGCCGAGGCCACAACCGTGTCCGTATCTGCGGATTGACCGGTAACGATTTTACCGTTTTCCTCCATGCGTACGCTGACTGTTGCCTGCGCATCTGTACCTTCGGTAACAGCATGTACCTGATATACCGCAAGACGCGCATCATGTGGAAACAAAGCTTTAACTGCGTTGAAAGTCGCATCTACCGGCCCGTCACCCGTAGCCGTTACCTGATGATCTTTACCGTCAATTGTCAGGGTCAAATCCGCTGACTGCGGTGCTTCGGTGCCGCAAATAACCCGCAGGAATTTCACCTGCAGATAATCATAGGCCTGATGCGTGCCTTCGTCGGATACCAAAGCGATCAGATCGTCGTCGTAAACTTCCTTCTTGCGATCAGCCAAAGCCTTGAAGCGTACAAACACGTCTTTCAACTGGTTGTCGCCCATCTCATAGCCCAAATCGTTTAGTTTGGAACGTAACGCCGCACGGCCCGAGTGTTTGCCCATCACCAGATTGGTTTCTTTCAAACCAATGTCCTGTGGGCGCATGATCTCGAATGTATCGGCTGATTTCAACATGCCGTCTTGGTGAATACCGCTTTCATGGGCAAAGGCGTTCTTACCGACAATTGCTTTGTTGTTTTGTACCGCAAAGCCCGAAACCGTTGCCACACGGCGGCTGATATTCATGATTTTTGTTGTGTCCACATCTGTCTTATAGGGCATAATATCATTGCGCACCCGCAAGGCCATGACGACCTCTTCCAAAGCGGTGTTGCCGGCCCGTTCGCCAAGTCCGTTGATGGTGCATTCGATTTGGCGTGCACCCCCTTCAACGGCTGCCAGCGCATTTGCGGTCGCCATGCCCAGATCGTTGTGACAATGCGTTGCAAAAACCACCTCATCCGCACCCGGTACTTTATTGATTAACATAGCGATCAGATCGGCACTTTCACGCGGAGCAGTAAAGCCCACAGTATCGGGAATATTGATCGTCGTTGCCCCGGCCTTAATCGCGGTTTCCACCGTGCTGCACAGATAATCAAGCTCCGTACGGGTCGCATCCATCGCCGACCATTGCACATTATCACACAAGTTGCGCGCGTAACTGACAGTGTCGTGGATACGCACAATCATCTCGTCCTTGGTCAGATCCGGAATGGCACGGTGCTGCGGGCTGGTGCCGATAAACGTGTGAATACGCGGCTGTGCGGCATGTTTTACAGCTTCCCAACAGCGGTCAATGTCGCGGGTAATTGCGCGGCTTAGTCCGCAGATCACCGCGTTCTTGGATTGTGCTGCAATCGCACTTACGGCGGCGAAATCACCCTCGGATGCAATCGGGAAACCGGCTTCGATAATGTCGACGCCCATATTGTCCAGCATTTCGGCTATTTCCAGCTTTTCGGTGTGGCTCATCGTGGCACCCGGCGACTGTTCGCCGTCACGTAAAGTGGTGTCAAAGATCAAGACGTGGTCTTGTTTGTCATTATTGGTCATATCGGTATCTCTTTTGTTTACTTAGCTATGTTCAAGTCTTGCTTGCGCGCATTTCATACCCTCTGAGCGTACGCGCCATTTCAGACACGCTCAGAGGCAGCTAAGTAGAAGAAGCGCACGGATAGGCAGGCCCAAAGAGGCCGATCCGGAAAGGGTATGTGCGTTTTTCGTCATATTTGCTTTATACGACGATTCTTGAAAAAGAAAAGAACTTTGACGACACCAAGTTTCAGAGCACTTAACTAAAAATACATATGTATAACCAAGAATAGCTGCATGTTGACAATTTGTAATCTGTAGGCTACATATTTCATGCTGGAAATTGAACAAACAGCAGTATTTCAAAACTGGCTTGATAAATTGCGGGATGCACGGGCAAAAGGTAAAATCCTGTCACGCATACAGCGCTTGAAATTTCATAATGCCGGGGATGTAAAGCCTGTTGGTTCTGGCATTAGTGAGCTGCGCATTCATGCAGGCAAAGGATACCGAATGTATTATATCCAGCGTGGCATGGTACTTATTGTTCTGCTATGCGGCGGTGATAAGGGGAGCCAAGCCAAAGATATTGCAACCGCCAGGAAATTGGCAAACAACTGGAGTAGATAGATGGCCCTGAGGACAACCAGGTTTGATCCAGCTGAATATCTGGACACAACAGACGCGATCGCAGGATATATAACCGACGCATTTGAAACTGGCGACACCGCATTTATTGCCGATGCTCTGGGCGTGATTGCACGTGCGCGTGGCATGTCGCAAATGGCAAAGGATACAGGCCTGTCACGCGAAAGCCTGTACCGTTCGCTAAGTGCCAAGGGAAATCCGGAATTAGGCACTGTTCTAAAGGTCATATCGGCTATGGGCCTATCTCTTTCGGCGAATCCAAGTTAACCTGCCCCCATGACAAAAAGACAAAGAACCGCCCTGATCATCGGGGCGTCGGGCGGCATCGGTTCGGCACTTGCCGCATTGTGTACCGATAAGGGTTATAAGGTTCAGACATTATCGCGGCGCACTGACGGTTTGGACATCACCGATGAGGACAGTGTGCGCAGCCATGCCGCAACCATCAAAGGCGGGCTTGATCTGATTGTGGTTGCCACAGGTGCGTTAGAGGTTGACGGTTTGCGTCCTGAAAAATCCATCCAGAACATTTCAACTGATCATTTGCTGAAGCAATTCCAGACAAATGCTCTTGGCCCTGCATTGTTGTTAAAGCATTTCACGCCAAAACTGACCAAAGCCCGTCGCGCGACCTTTGTTGTGCTGTCGTCGCGTGTCGGGTCTATCGGTGACAATTATCTGGGCGGCTGGGTGTCTTATCGCGCAGCGAAAGCCGCATTGAACCAGATTGTGCGAACTGCTGCGATCGAACTGGGGCATAAAAACCCGAAAGCGATTTGTATTGCGTATCACCCGGGAACGGTATTGACCGAAATGACACAGAAATACCTGAAAGATAAAACATCCGTTTCACCCAAAGATGCGGTGATTGATTTGTTGAATGTCGTCGAAAACCTATCACCCCGTGATACGGGTTACTTTCTTGACTGGGCCGGAAAACAGGCGGTCTGGTAGCGGTTTATTCAGCTGTGGTAACAGCTTCGCCGTCTTTCCACATCCCGTCATAAATCTCGCCATTCGCAAATGTCATTGTCCCCATCCCGTCGCGTTTACCGTTCACAAAAGCCCCGACATAATCATCACCGTTGGCATATGTCGCATGGCCGATCCCGTGCATTTGCCCGTCAATCCAAGCACCTTCATAGACAAAACCGTCATTGGTTGCCAAGGTGCCGACGCCTTCGCGCTTTCCTGCCTTGAACATCCCGTCATAGGTGCTGCCATCGGCGAATGTGGCAATGCCTTTGCCTTCGCGTATGCCGTGCACCCAAGTTCCGGTATATGTGTACCCTTCCGGATAAACGATTTTGCCCTGGCCGTGATTTTGCGCCTGTTCAAACTCGCCTTCGTATATTGTGCCGTTGGCAAAATTTGCCAAACCTTTGCCCTGAATGACACCTTGCACCCAGTCGCCGTCATAACTGCCACCGTCCGCATAGGTGACTTTACCTCGACCATCAGGCACATCGTCTTTTAACGTACCCACATATTTTGACCCGTTGGGATAGGCGATTTGCCCGGCACCCTGTAATTTACCCGAGGCCCAAGTCCCTGCGTATTCGTAACCGTCTTTGCGTGTCAGAACACCGGAGCCATCACGCAGGCCTTTTTTAAATTCACCCGTATAGGTGCTGCCATTGGCAAAAGTCAGCTTGCCCTGTCCGTTCTTCTGACCTTTTAACATCTCGCCTTCATAGCGGTCGCCATTGACCAATATTAAAATACCTGTGCCCGTGATCTGCCCCTGTTGCCAGTCGCCATCATAGGTTACGCCATCAGAAAGGGTCACAAGACCTTTTCCGTGCCGCATACCGTTAACGACGTCCCCCGCGTAAGTGGCACCATCCGGATAGGTGATTTTAGCTTTGCCGGTTTTCTTGCCGTCAACCCAATCGCCTTCGTAGCGATAGCCGTTTTCACTTGTCAGAACACCAACCCCGTTGTGGTTTGCATCCTTGAAAGCCCCGTCATAAACTTCACCATTGGCATAATGGGCTACACCGACACCGTCGATTTTGCCGTCTTTCCAAGTGCCGATATATGTTCCGCCATCGGCGAAAGTTATTTTACCCAATCCTTGTGGTTTGCCCGCAACAAAAAGCCCCTCATAGAACGACCCGTTTGGAAAACGCGCGGTTCCTTCGCCCTGGATTTGCCCGTCAACCCATTGGCCGGAATACTCATAGCCATTGGGTAGAACATAAGTTCCCTGACCATGCTGGCGTCCATCCTTGAACGTGCCGGTGTAAACACCGCCCGTGTCATACTGTTTGGTCAGAATTTGTGATGATTGTGCCAAGACAGGCGTGCCGACCACAAAGCTTATGGATGCCGCCAAAATGAATAGTCCTTTTATCTTCACGCGCTCATTTCCTTTTGCGGCTTCAGGTTCTCAAAACGAACTCTACGGTGTGACAAACGCTCTGACAAGTATCCTTGCTGCTTTCGCTTCCCCTGCGCGGCTGATCTGTTAAAACTCTACAAAGCGATCTAGCGGGCATGTGAAGTTAAGGGATATATAATGACCGAAAAATTAAGGTTAACACTGGCACAATTAAACCCGGCATTGGGGGATTTTGCGGGCAATCTGGCAAAAGCGCGCGACGCGTGGACGCAAGCAAAGGCAGTGGATTCCGATATGCTGGTCTTGCCCGAGATGTTTTTGACGGGCTATCAGGCGCAAGATCTGGTGCAAAAGCCCGCTTTTACAGCCGATGCCCTGGTCAAGTTACAAGCATTTGCGGCTGATTGCAGTGACGGCCCCGCCATCGGCATTGGTCTACCGATGCGTGAAGGCGATAAAGTTTACAACTGTTATGCAATTTTGAAGGGCGGCAAGGTCGCCAACATTATCCGCAAGCACCATTTGCCGAATTACAAGGTTTTCGATGAGCCGCGCACATTCAGCAACGGTGAGATGAGCGGGCCTTATACCATTGGCCCCGCCCGTATCGGCTCGCCTATTTGCGAAGACGCTTGGTATGAAGATGTTTGCGAAACGCTGGAAGAAACCGGTGCGGAAATCCTCGTGTCGCCCAATGCTTCGCCTTATTATCGCGGCAAATTCGAAAAACGCATCAACACGATGGTCGCCCGTGTGATCGAAACCGGACTGCCGATGGTTTATCTGAACCTGATCGGCGGTCAGGATGATCA
>SWCD01020153.1_pt1 | contig 80877 bp, 85 predicted proteins | sample 4693011 | NCBI WGS metagenome assembly SWCD01 (sample SAMN10267278, study PRJNA491770) | bioreactor metagenome | isolation source: DHS bioreactor inoculated with marine | place: Japan: Omine Ridge, Nankai Trough | reverse complement strand
CCCCTAGTCCCCTAGTCCCCTAGTCCCCTAGTCCCCTAGTCCCCTAGGGAAGTAGAAATGCGAATACCTGAATGTGGCAAGCGGATACGCCCGCGCCCGCCCGGTCTTCACCGGAGTGGCATCATGCCCCGGACAGGGCACAGGCGCCGGCACGACCGCTGCGGGTCACTCCGTGAAGAACCGCCGGACCGGATCGGGATCGCGACCGCCGGCGGCCTCCCATTCGGCCTCGAAAGCGTCGCGTTCCGCCTCGACCAGCGCCACCGCGTCGGCGATCCGGGGCCCGCGCCCGCGCATGTGATCCATCAGCCGATGCGAGTGCAGGATGGTCGGCAGGGCGTCGCCCGGCTCCCAGGCGTCGAGCATCGTCACCCGGCGGAGATTGAACTCCGGCGGCAGCACCCAGAACCTCAGGTCGGTTTCCCAGAGCATCGCCTTCAGGACCGGTTGGTCGCGCGCCGCCCCGCTCTCGGCGAAGCGGCGGGCCCATTCGGCGAGGAAGTCGCGCATCCGGGGGCTGCGGCGGTAGAGCACCACGCCGGAGTTGAGCTGCGGAAAGGCATAGGGCGTCGGACCGCCCGCGCTTTCGCGGATCAGCGCGGTGGCGCGCCGCACGTCGTGGGCCAGCGCCAGCTCGAACCGGTCGAGCACATCGAAAAGGTCACCGAGCGGCGCCAGCAGGAGCGTATCGGCATCGAGAAACAGCGTGCGTTCGAACCGGGTCTGGCCCATGCAGTCGAGCTTCGACCGGGGGTGCGGATTGTCGATGCCACGCACCGCGTCGAACAGCCCCGTCTCCACGGCCCCCGGATCGTCGGTGAACAGATCCACCGGCAGCGCCGGCTCGACCGCGCGCAACGACCGCGCCGAGGCCTCGGCCAGGGCCCGGTAACCGGCCCCGCTGGCCACGTAGATCACGCCCTTGTCCATGCCGCCCCCCCGGGGCCGATTGCCCGCCGCGCCACCAGAACACTAGTCGACACCGGGCGCCACGTCATGACCTTCTGCGGGCCCCTCCGCGAATCGCCGGGCGGTCCGTACCCCGGCGGCACGGGCACGCGCCGTCGCCTTGGCCGGCCTCTCCCGGACAGGCGAGGCGCGACTATTCTTGACTCGGGCCCGCCGCGCACGTACATGCCACCAGACCCCGGAAGATCCGTCTTCCGGTCCCTTGGCCCAGGGCCGGGATCGCCCCCCGTCAGCGCAGATGCGCCCACGGGGGCAAACGGCGTTTTGGCCCGGGCTTGGGTCGATCCAGCGCGCCCCTGTCCGGGGGATACCGAAACGGCAAAGGAGCCGAGACATGTTCGAAAGCCTCTCAGACCGCCTCTCCGGCGTCTTCGACCGGCTGACCAAGCAGGGCGCGCTGTCCGAGGACGACGTCAAGACGGCCCTGCGCGAAGTGCGGGTGGCCCTGCTCGAGGCCGACGTCTCGCTGCCGGTCGCGCGGGATTTCGTCAAGAAGGTCCAGGACAAGGCCACCGGCCAGGCGGTGACGAAATCGGTCACCCCCGGCCAGCAGGTGGTCAAGATCGTCCACGACGAGCTGGTCTCGGTGCTCACCGGGGCGCAAGATCCCGGCACCCTCAAGATCGACAACCCGCCGGCGCCGATCCTGATGGTCGGCCTCCAGGGCGGCGGCAAGACCACCACCACCGCCAAGCTCGCCAAGCGGCTCAAGGAGCGCGACAACAAGCGGGTGCTGATGGCGAGCCTCGACATCTACCGCCCCGCCGCCATGCAGCAGCTCCAGGTGCTCGGCACCCAGATCGGCGTCGATACCTTGCCGATCGTCCAGGGCGAGAAACCCATCGACATCGCCCGGCGCGCCCAGACCCAGGCCCGCCTCGGCGGCTACGATGTCTACATGCTCGACACCGCCGGCCGGCTGCACATCGACCAGGTGCTGATGGACGAGGTCGAACAGGTGCGCAATGCGGTGAACCCGCGCGAGACCCTGCTGGTGGTCGATGGGCTCACCGGCCAGGTCGCCGTCGAGGTGGCGCAGGAGTTCGACGACAAGGTCGGCATTTCCGGCGTGGTGCTCACCCGGATGGACGGCGACGGGCGCGGCGGTGCGGCGCTGTCGATGCGGGCCGTGACCGGCAAGCCGATCCGTTTCGTCGGTGTCGGCGAGAAGATGGACGCGCTGGAGACCTTCGAGCCCGACCGGATCGCCGGCCGCATCCTCGGCATGGGCGACATCGTGGCGCTGGTCGAAAAGGCCCAGGAGACCATCGAGGCCGAACAGGCCGAGCGGATGATGCGGCGCTTCACCAAGGGTCAGTTCAACATGAACGACCTGCAGATGCAGTTCGAGCAGATGCTCAAGATGGGCGGCATGGAAAGCGTCATGGGGATGCTGCCCGGCATGGGCAAGATGGCCAAGCAGATGGAGGGCGCGGGTCTCGACGACAAGCTCCTCAAGCGCCAGATCGCGCTGATCCAGTCGATGACCAAGCGCGAACGCGCCAACCCCGCCCTGCTCCAGGCCAGCCGCAAGAAACGCATCGCCAAGGGGGCCGGCCAGGAGGTGCAGGACCTCAACCGGCTGCTGAAGATGCACCGGCAGATGGCCGACATGATGAAGAAGATGGGCAAGATGGGCAAAGGCAAGATGCTCAAGCAGGCCATGCAGGGGATGTTCGGTGGCAAGGGGACGGGCGGCGGTCTGCCCGGCGGAATGCCCGACATGAGCGATCCGAAGGCGATGGAAGAGGCCGCCAGGATGCTCGGCCGGCAGCCCGGCGGCTTGCCCGGCCTCGGTGGCGGCGGGCAGCTGCCCTCCGGTCTCTCTGGCTTCGGCAAGAAGAAGTAGGTGACCGCCCATCCGACATATCCCTGGGAGGCGGCGCCGACCGGCCGCGCCGCGACCCGCGCGGCGGCGCTTCAGGCGGCGCTGCCGCGGCTCGAAACCGCGCGCCTGGTGTTGCGCGCGCCGGTGATCGGCGATTTCGCCCCCTACCGCGAGATCCTGATGTCGGACCGGGCCGTCCACATGGGCGGCCCGCTCGATCGCCGCGACAGCTGGCTCGACTTCGCCCAATGCGTCGCCAACTGGCATCTGCGCGGTCACGGGCTGTTCACCATCGCGACGAAAGCCACCCATGAGACCGTCGGCTTCACCCTGATCTGCATGGAGCATGGCGACCGCGAGCCCGAGCTCGGCTGGTTTCTCACCGAAGCCGGCGAGGGCCATGGCTACGCCCTCGAAGCGGCCGCAGCGCTGCGCGACTGGGGCCACGACGCGCTCGACCTGCCGGCCCTGGTGAGCTACATCGACCCGCCCAACATCCGCTCGATCCGCCTCGCCGAACGTCTCGGCGGCTGGTACGACACGCAGGCTTCGGAGGCACTGTCGCGCGAACAGGGCGAAGAGGTCTGCGTCTACCGCCACTGGCCGCGCGCCGGATATGGGCCGGAGGGCGCGGCATGACCGGCTTCACCATTCCCACCATCACCACGCCGCGGCTCACGCTGCGCGCCGCGAAGCTCGAGGAGTTCGACAGCTTCGCCGCCTTCCTCGCCTCCGAGCACAGCCGCTACATGGACGGCCCGGTCTCGCGCGACAGGGCCTGGAACTGGTTCACGGGCGATATCGCGGGCTGGACGCTGCAGGGCCACGGCGGGCTGATGATCGAACATGCCGGCGTGGTGATCGGCCAGGTCGCCATCAGCCAGCCGCCGTGGTTTCCCGAGGTCGAGCTCGGCTGGCTCATCTACCCCGCCCACATGGGCCGGGGCTACGCCACCGAAGCCGCCGCCGCCCTGCGCGACTGGGCCTGGGAGCACACCCGCATTCCGACCCTGGTGAGCTACATCGCCCCGAACAACGCGGCCTCGCGGGCGCTGGCCGAGAAGCTCGGCGCGGTTATCGATCCGACCGCCGCGCGCCCCGACGGCGAGGGCCCGGAAGACTGCGTCGTCTACCGCCATCCCCTGCCCGACCAGGCCGGGTTTGCGCCCGATGCCTCCGCCGATTTCGGCGGCCGCCCGGAGGCCTCCGCATGACCGCGCCCGTCCTCCGCGTCCTCGAAACCGCGCGCCTGGTGCTGCGCCATCCCAAGCCGGAGGACGCGCCGGCCTATGTCGGCTTCTTCGGGTCGGACCGCACCCGGTATGCCGGCGGCGTCAAGACCCCGGACGAGGCGCGGAACATCCTCGTCTTCGACCACGGGCTGTGGCTGATGCGCGGGTTCGGTCGCTTCGTGGCGACCCGCAAGGGGTCGGACCGGGCGATCGGCCTGTTCGGCCCCTATTTCCCCTTCGGCCGTCCCGAACCCGAAATCGGCTGGGTTCTGTTCGACGCGGCCGACGAGGGCCAGGGGCTCGCCACCGAGGCCGCGAGCGCCTGTGTCGCCCACGCCTACGGCCCGCTCGGCTGGGACAGCGCGGTGAGCTACATCGCGCCGGAGAATGCCGCCTCGATTCGGGTCGCACACCGGCTCGGCGCCACCCTGGACCAAGCCGCACCGCAACCGAAGCCGGGCGTGCAGACCCTGGTCTACCGTCACCCCCGGCCCGGGCTCGCGGCCACGACCCCGGAGGCGCCGGCATGATTTCGGCAAAGGTTCCCGTTCTCGCCACCGAACGTCTCACGCTGCGCGCGCCCGCGCCCGGCGATTTCGACGCCTACGCGGCATTCTACGCCTCGGACCGGTCGCACGGCATGGGCGGCCCGAAAGATCGCGTCTCCGCCTGGCGCAGCTTTGCCGCCGAGCTCGGCCACTGGGTGATCCGCGGTTACGGCTTCTGGACGGTGGAGGCGACCGACACCGGCGCGACCGTCGGGCAGGTCGGCCTGTGGAACCCGGAAGGCTGGCGCGAAGCCGAGATCGGCTGGGCGATGTTCGAAGGCGCCGAAGGCAAGGGCTATGCCCTGGAGGCGGCGCTGGCGGTGCGCGCCCATGCCTATGACAGGCTCGGCTGGGGACCGCTCACCTCGGTGATCGCCCACGGCAATACCCGGTCCCAGGCGCTGGCCACCCGCCTCGGCGCCCGGCCCGAGTGCGATTGGACATCGCCCACCGGCACCCGGGCGGTGATCTGGCGCCACCCGGGGCGCGCGGAGCTGTCCGCCTCGGGCGCGGCGGAGGCCCTCGCATGACCATGACCGAGCTCGCGCCCACCCGGTACACCATCCCCACGCTCGAGACCGAGCGGATGTTCCTGCGCGCGATGCGCGAAGACGACATCGCCGAAGAGGTCGCCTTCTTCCAGACCGAGCGCTCGCGCAGCGTCGGCGGGCCGCTGCCGGCGAACCAGGTCTGGCGCGCGGTGGCGGGGATGATCGGCCACTGGGCGCTGCGCGGCTACGGGTTCTGGGCGCTCGAGGAGAAATCCTCCGGACGCTATCTCGGCCGTGCCGGGCTCTGGTGCCCCGATCCCTGGCCCGAACCCGAGATCGGCTGGACCCTGATGGCCCATGCCGAAGGCCAGGGGTTTGCCTGCGAGGCCGCACTCAGGGCCCGGGCCTATGCCTATGACACGCTGGAATGGACCACGGCGATCTCGCTCATCCTCGCCGGCAACACCCGGTCCGAGGCCCTCGCCCGCCGCCTCGGCGCGCGTCACGACGGCGACTACCTGCACCCGACGATCGGTGCGATGAACATCTGGCGCCACCCCGGCCCGATCGGGGCGCAGGATGATGCCGGCCATCCCCACAGGAGCGCGACATGACAGACAACGCGACCCGCGCAGCGGAGCTGCTCAAGAGGCATCGCGCCTCGATCGACCGGCTTGACGCCATCCTCGTCTACACCCTGGCGGAGCGGTTTCAGCACACCCAGGCCGTCGGCCGGCTCAAGGCCGAACACGACCTTCCGCCCTCCGATCCGGCGCGCGAAGCGCAGCAGATCGAGCGGCTCGAAGACCTGGCGCGCCGGGCCGATCTCGACCCGGACTTCGCCAGGAAATTCCTCAATTTCATCATCGCTGAAGTGATTCAGCACCACCGCAAACACAAGGAACAGGGGGCCTGAGGCCCTCCGGAACGCCAGGAACAGGAGAATACCCATGGCTATGAAAATCCGTCTCGCCCGTGGCGGCTCGAAGAAGCGCCCGCATTATGCCATCGTCGCCGCGGACTCGCGCATGCCGCGCGATGGTCGCTTCATCGAGAAGCTCGGCGTCTACAACCCGCTGCTGCCGAAAGACAGCGAAGACCGGGTCAAGATGGACCTCGATTCGGTGAAGGCCTGGCTCGACAAGGGCGCCAAACCGACCGACCGCGTCGCGCGGATGCTCGAAGCGGCGGGCGTGCTCGAGAAGAAAGAGCGCGCCAACCTGAAGAAGGGCGAGCCGGGCAAGGCCGCCCAGGAGCGCGCCGAACAGAAAGCCGCCAAGGCCGCCGCCGCGCAAGAGGCGCCGGAAGAAGAGGCCCCCGCCGAGGAGGCCGCTGCCGAAGAAACCGCCGAGTAATCGGTTTTCTCGACGCAATCGGGTGCGGGGCCTCACCGGTCCCGCACGTCACCGCAGCGGGAGGCAGACATGTCGGAAGCGCGCGTCTGTGTCGGCGCCATCGCCGGGGCCTTCGGGGTCACGGGCGAGGTGCGGCTGAAGAGTTTCACCACCGAGCCCGAGGCGATCGGGGCCTACGGGCCGCTCTCAACCGAGGACGGGGCGCGGAGTTTCCGCTTCGAGATCAGCCGCGCCGTCAAGAACGGCTTTGCGGCCCGGATCGACGGCGTCACCACCAAGGAAGCGGCCGACGCGCTGCGCGGCACCAAGCTGTTTGCCGAACGCGACGCCCTGCCGTCGCTGCCCGACGACGAGTTCTACCACGCCGACCTCATCGGTCTCGCGGTTCACGACACCGGCGGCCGGTTCCTCGGGCGTGTCACAGCCGTGCACAACCACGGCGCCGGCGACCTGCTGGAGATTGCGGGCACCGGGTTGAAAACGCCGGCGCTGCTGCCGTTCACCCAGGCCGTTGTCCCGACCGTCGACCTCACCGCGGGCCGGATCGTCGCCGACCCGCCGGAGGGGATCTTTCCCGACTGACCGGCCCGACTGACCGGCCCGACTGACTGGCCCGACTGACTGGCCCGACTGACTGGCCCGACTGACCGGGGCCGACTGACCGGGGCCGACGCGGCACCGGCGCCGCGGCCGGGGCACCGCGAGCGCCGGACCGGGCGGACCCGTGGATCGCTGGCGCGCGGTTCGGAGCGCGGTCGCGTTCCGCGGTGACGCTTGCGACCGGGTTAACCCGGACGTCCGTCCGATGCGTCTCTTCAGGTCACTGTAAAGAAAGCATTTGTTCCTCCCGGCCCTCGCCCGGTTTCCTAGGAAACGGGGGGCGGTTTCCTAGGAAACTGGCAGCCCTGCGCCGGTGCGCGGACCTGGCCACACAGCCGGCCGGTGACTGCTGGCATGAGACCGGTCGCCCAGAGCCCGCCGTCCAGATCAGAATTTCCGCGGGTCGGCGAAAAAACCTCTTGGCAACCGCCCCCCAAATCACGTTTCCTTGTGGGCAAGGCGAAGGGGGAATGTCGCCGAGGGAGGTTACGCCGATGTTTGGCCCACGAAGCCGCACCGGGCTCGCCCTTTTGGGCGTGGCGCTCTACGGCGGCCCGGTCCTCGCCGGGTTCGCGCGGCACGATTGGTCGGTCCTGCCTGTGCTCGCGGCCCTGTTCCTGCTCCACATCCTTGCCAGCCGCCGACCCGACCTCACAACCGGTGCCGGCCGCGCCAGCCTTGCGACGATGGCGGTGGTGCAGGTGGCACTCGTGGTCATCGTCTGGGCCATCGGCCTCGCGCTCGCCGATATCGTCGGCGCCGTCGCCCTGCCGCTCTGGGCACCCCTCGCGGTCACCGCGCTCGGCGCCGGTGTCGGGACCTGGGCGTTTCGCGACGCCGCCGAGATGGACGTGATGCTCGACAGCGCGCTGGCCCGGATCGCCGAGATGGACAGCATGCCGGTGCCGTCCCGGTCGTTCGACGTGCCCTGGCCCGATCCGCTGCCGGAGGCCGAGGAGGCGGTCCGGCGGGCGCTGCGCCTGCTGCGGCCGATGACCGGCATCGACCCCGTCGCCATCGACCGGATCGTGCACAGGCTCAACGCCGAGGCCGGCGCCGCCGGGTTCGACCCGCTGTACGATGCCGCCGGGCTCGCGGGCTCGCTGAATGAACCGGTCGTCGATTTCGCCCTGCTCCGGTTCTCGGCCCTGCCGCAGGTCTTCGACCAGCTCGTCGCCCGCGGCGAGGCCGGTCTGGCGCCGATGTTGCTGCTGAATGCTCCCCATCCGCAGGTGCGCGCCGAGGCCCGCGCGGTTGTCGCCGACATGGTCGAGGCCGCGGTGCCGGTCACCGAACTGCCCGACCCGGCGCTGCTGCGCGAACTGGCCGGTGAATTTCCCGGCGAGGGCTACAACCGGCTGCTCGCCCGCTGCGCGCACGGCGGCACCGCCGCGGTCGAGGCCTGATTTCGCCGTTCTCTTGGCAGCGCTGCTGGGGTAGGAACGCGCCATGAGCGACACACCGACCCCCCCGGGGCCCGACGCCTCCGCGCCGCGGCCGCCTGCGCCGAAATCCCCCGCGCCCAGATCCCACGGCCGGTTGAAGGTCGGCCCGACCCTGAAACCGCGCGCCCTGATCGAAGACCGGCCGACCCTGGCCGGCGCCTGGGAGGCGCGGGTCATCACCCTGTTCCCCGAGGCCTTCCCCGGTGTGCTGGGCGAAAGCCTCACCGGCAAGGCGCTGGCCGAAGGGTTGTGGCGGCTCGAAACGGTGGACCTGCGGCAATTCGGCGAAGGCAGGCATCGCAATGTCGACGACACCCCCGCCGGCGGCGGCGCCGGCATGGTGCTGCGCGCCGACGTGCTGGCGGCGGCCATCGACGCCGCGGCCGGCGGGCGGGCGCCGCCGCGCGCGCGCTGGCCGCTGGTCTATCTCTCGCCACGGGGCCGGCCTTTCGACCAGGCCACCGCGCGCCGGTTCGCCGGTTGCGACGGGGTCACCTTGATCTGCGGACGCTTCGAGGGCGTCGACGAGCGGGTGCTCGAGGACTACGCGATCGAGGAGGTCAGCCTGGGCGATTTCGTCATGACCGGGGGCGAGATTGCCGCCCAGGCGATGATCGATGCCGCGGTGCGGTTGCGTCCCGGCGTGCTCGGCAACACCGCCTCGACCGAAGAGGAGAGCTTTTCGCACGGGTTGCTTGAGCATCCGCAATACACCCGTCCCGCCGAATGGCGCGGTCGCGCCATCCCGCCGGTACTGCTGTCGGGCCACCACGGCGAGATCGCCCGCTGGCGCCGCGAGGCGGCCGAGCGGATCACCCGGGCGCGCCGGCCGGATCTCTGGGCCAGGCTCCACCCCACCGAAGACGGCGAAGGCTGACGTGAAACGGGCGGCCCGGTATCCGGACCGCCCGCGAAGAAGACCGAAGCCTCGGGTGCTCAGAAGCGGAAGCCGACGCGCGCCTGGAAGCCGTGGCTGTTGACGTCGAGCGGGTTGGCGAAATTGTCTTCGCCGGACAGGTCGCGATAGATGTACTCGCCGCCGATGATGACACTGTCGGTCACCGCGATGTCGGCGCCGACACCGGCGTTCCAGCCCGACGCGGTCGCAGTCACGGCACCGGTCGAGACCTTGGTGGTAGTGAAACCGCCGGCCCCGTACAGCAGGACGCTGTCGAACGCGAAGCCGAGGCGCGCCCGCGCATCGACCAGGTAGTCGATGTCGAGGTTGGGCCCGGACGGGAGCGTCAGCGATTCGAGCGAGCCCATCTGCGCATCGATCTCCACACCGCCGACGAAATCGTTGAACTGGTGGTTATACCCGGCGAAGACGCCGTAGTTGGTGGAGTCGAAGGGGTATTCGATGTTCGGATTGGGGGTCGTGTCGATGATGTCGCCGTTCTGGATGCCGCCGAGGGCACCGATGTAGAAGCCCGACCAGTCGGAGGCGGGTTCCACCTCGATCGGAGGCGTGTACTCGTACTCGATATAGGGCTCCGGCGAACCGGCGATAGCTGCCCCACCGGTGAGACCGGCGACAACAGCGGCTAGGAGCGTATATTTCATTTTTTCCTCCTAAGGTTTTCTGCTCTGGCATTCACTTAGCACATCCCGCCACAGGAATGACCAGATGTTGCCGTTCGCCCGTCACAAGGGGTGATCCAAGTTGCACAAAAACAACATTTCCACAGGGTGATCGGCGGCGCTCCGGGCCGCTTGCGCCGCGCCAACGTTGCGGTTTTCCGCGGTTTTTTCGGGTTTTTGACCCAGCGCATGGCTGTTTCCCCACCTCGGTTCCATACTGGCGTCACAGCCGACGGAACCCGGAGGCCGACCCTTCGGGAGCACGATTGGAGGGTTTTCTCATGCTTGGCGAAAAGGTCGCTGACTACGCCCGCGCACTCTACGACGCGCATGGCGACAAGGCCGAAGCCGAGGCGGCGCAGAAGATGGCGGCCGCCGAGGAAGCGGGCAAGGAAGACGAGGTGGCGCAATGGCGCGCGGTCCGCGAGGCGGTGCGGGCCCTGCGCGGGGCCAACCAGGGCTGACGCCCCCCGGCACCGTGCCGGGGTCGCTTGGCCGGCCCGTTGACGGGCCGCCAAGGTCGGAGGTGCCCGCGTTGACCGACCGAAGAGGAATGTCTCGACGGAGATCTCGGCGTCGGGCGCAATCGAGCCCGCAGCACCCGCGCGCCTCACGGCACGTGGCGACTCGGTAGAGCCTCGCGCCCTTGGGTCACGATGCACAGACGATGCACAGACGATGCACAGACGATGCACAGACGAACGGCCCGCCGGTCAGGGCGGGCCGTCAATCGGAGATCGGTTCACGAGGTTCAGAAAGTGATACCGACACGCGCCTGGATGGTGCTCGACGTGTCATTCCATGCCGCCGGATTCGCCACCGTATCCTCGATGTCGCGGTAGATGTATTCGACACCCACGAAAACGTTGTCGAAGACCAGGAAGTCGACCCCGGCCCCGACGTTGAAGCCGGCGCCCTCATCGTTGTTGGCGAAATTGGCAATCGTGTAGCCGCCCGAGGCGTAGACGAGTGCGCGGTCTACCGCGATGCCGGCACGGGCCTTGAGGTCGATATAGGTCGGCTCGAAGGTCCCGCCACCGTTGAACTCGAGCTCGCCGGTCGTAAAGGCCGCTTCCGCGCCGAGCACGAAACCGCCGTCGAACTGGTAGTTGTAGCCGAGGAAGCCGCCATAGAGAATGCCGTCGAAATCACCGACGCCGACGGTTTCGCCCATCGACCAGCCGCCGGTCACACCGGCGTATAGCCCGGTCCAATCGTCGGCTTGCACCGGAATCGGCGCCGCGACAACCGGCGCAACCGGAGCCGGGTCGGCACTGCCGGCGACAGCAGCTGTCGCCGTTGTTGCAAGAATAACCACCGCGGTGGTTGCGAGAAGGGATTTCATCAACTTCACTCCTGTGATTCAGTGTGTTCAGTATGAACTGAACATAGAATAAGACCTGCTCTCGGAGACCACGAGTCGAACCGCACCACGATTTTCCATTCGTTGCCGGAAGACCACACTTCACGATCGCCCCGCCGCGGCCGGGGTTCGACCGATCCGGCCGCGCCAAACCCCTTGATCGCCGGGCGCGCCGCGCCTATACCCCGTCCGTCCGGCGGCACAAACGAGTCGCGTGCGGACCTGTATTGCTGTGGGCACGTCCTTCCGTGCGCTTCACCTGGCAGGCAGCGCGAAGAAACGACGGCTTATCTCCCGCGGGCGCCTCTGGCGGACCCGGTGAAGACGCGGAGCTCTGGGACGACACCAACCTTTGCGGGTCAACCGCAAGCGACATTAGGAGATGATCAGATGAACCTGATCGAACAGATCGAAGCCGAGCAGATTGCCCAGCTCGACAAGACGATCCCCGATTTCAGGGCCGGCGACACCGTGCGCGTCGGCTACAAGGTGACCGAGGGCACGCGGTCGCGGGTGCAGAACTACGAAGGTGTCTGCATCGCGCGCAAGGGCGGCTCCGGCATCGCCGGCTCGTTCACCGTGCGCAAGATCTCGTTCGGCGAAGGTGTCGAGCGCGTGTTCCCGCTGCATTCGACCAACATCGAGACGATCGAGGTCGTGCGTCGTGGCCGTGTGCGCCGCGCCAAGCTCTACTACCTGCGTGCGCGCCGCGGCAAGTCGGCCCGGATCGCCGAGGACAGCACCTACAAGCCCATGGCCGAGAAGTGAGGACCAGACGATGAAAAAGGAAATCCATCCCGAATACCACATCGTCGACGTCAAGATGACCGACGGCACGGTGTTTCAGATGAAGACCACCTGGGGCAAGGAGGGCGACACCCTGACGCTCGAGATCGACCCCACCGTGCACCCGGCCTGGACCGGCGGCTCGTCCCGCCTGATGGACACCGGCGGACGCGTCTCGAAGTTCAAGAACAAGTACGCCGGCCTCACCCTCTGAGCCTGCCTGCGCCCGACAAGATCGAAACGCCGCTCCTCAGGGGCGGCGTTTTTCCTTGGCCGGTCAGCCGCCGGTCAGGCCGACATCGCGGGCAATCCGCAACACGTCGCGATTGAACGCCGCCGGATCCTCGGCCGGAACCATGTGCCCGGCGGTGTCGTACCAGATCGCTTCCTTGTGCGGGGCGTCCAGAGCCGCGAGCCAGGCCGCCGCGAGGGTCGGCGAGACTGCGTGGTCGTGCCGGCCCAGCATCAGGAAGATCGGCGCCCCCAGCGCCTTGTGGCGGGCAAAGGCATCGTAGCCCTGGTTCTCCGCCCAGAGATGGGCAATCGACCAGGGCATCGCCCGAAACATCGGTCCGATGTCCGCCCAACCCGTCTCCGGCGTCGAGAGCACCTGCCGGATGTAGCGCAGCGGCGAGGGCGGTTCGGCGTAGAACCCATCGAGCTTGTAGAGCCAGTCGCGCTGCTCGAGCAGCTGGGCCGCGGTCCAGGGTGGCGGCCCGAGCGCCTGCAGCGCCGCCACCGCCCGCCTGTGCCCCCGCGCCTCGGCTTCCCCCATCAGCCAGCGATAGCCCTGCTTCTCGCTCTCGAGCTGGTTGGTGACCTGGCCGATCCCGATGTAGGCGGCCACGGTCTCCGGTCGGCGGGCCAGGTGTTCGAGCGCCAGCACCGTGCCCCAGGAATGCGCGACCAGCAGCACCTGATCCCGGCCGAATTCGGCCCGCAGCAGATCGACCAGCTCGGTCAGGTCCGCCGACATGCGCGCGATCGTCAGCGTTTCCGGGTCGAGCGCCCGGTCGAAACTCTTGCCCGCCCCGCGCTGGTCCCAGTACACGACGACGAAATGATCCTCCAGAACCGCGTTGTGAAACCGGTAGAGCGCGCGCTCCGACATGCCGGGACCGCCGTGGACGTTGACGAGCAGCGGCGCCGCCCTGTTGCGGCCGCGGATCAGCACATACTGGCCGACCCCGCCAAGCGTGATCCGGCGTTCCTCGGCGATCGCATCGCGCACAACGCCGCCGGCGTCGTCGACAAAGGCCGGCGTGCGGCCCCCCGCGGTCCACAGGGCCGCCCCCGCCAGCGCCGCGAGGGTCGCCGCGATACCGCCCAGAACGAACCGGCGCTTCCCGCCGGACCCATCCGGCATCCCCACCTCCTTTCCGAGCGGCAGGTTAGATGTCTTTCATGCCGAGGGCGTTGATTTGCGTCAGCGCAAGCGGTCCGAGATCGGCGCCGGTTTCGAGCTGGTCCGGAGCGCCTTCGACGCCACCCGAACCGGCCCGCGGACCCGCGGACGGCGCGACCGCCCCCACCCGCGGCGCGGGCCTGCCCGCAGGCGCTCTCGACCCGAGCGCCATTGCTCATGGGCGGATCGCAAGGGCCCCGGAGCCACGGTGCCGAGCGGTCGCCAATCACCCCTCTCCACCGCCGTTGTTCATGAAATTGCCACAGTCGCGCCTTTTCTCGCGCATTGTCCCCGGCTAAGGTCGCCGAAAGCGCAGGTTTTGCGCGGGTTTGGGTAAACGAGCAGGAACCACACGTGGCGCATATCATCGTTGTCGGAAACGAAAAGGGCGGCGCAGGGAAATCGACCGTGGCCATGCACGTCGCCACCGCGCTGTCGCGGCTGGGCAAACGGGTGGGCATGATCGACCTCGATCTGCGCCAGAAGACCACGGCGCGCTACCTCGCCAACCGCGCGACCTCGATCGAACGCCACGGCTATACCCTGCCGTCACCGGTCGCGGGCCGGCTGCCCGAGGTCGATCCGACCACGCTGGCACCGGGCGAAAACGCCCATGACCGCAGTCTGAGCAAGGCGGTCGCAACGCTGGAGGCCGGCAACGACTTCATCGTCATCGACTGTCCGGGGTCGCACACCCGTCTCAGCCAGGTGGCGCACACGCTGGCCGACACGCTGGTGACCCCGCTCAACGACAGTTTCGTCGATTTCGACCTGCTCGCCCATATCGACGGCGAGACCGGCGAGATCGTCGGGCCTTCGGTCTATTCCGAGATGGTCTGGAACGCCCGCCAACTGCGCGCCCAGGCCGGGCTGAAACCGATCGACTGGGTCGTCGTGCGCAACCGTCTCGGCGCCCAGCGCATGGTCAACAAGGAAAAGGTCGGCCGCGCGCTCGAAGATCTGGCCCATCGGATCGGCTTCCGCATCGCCCCCGGGTTCAACGAACGGGTGATCTTCCGCGAGCTGTTCCCGCGCGGTCTGACCCTGCTCGACCTGCGCGACATCGGCGTGAAGGGGCAGATGAACATCTCCAACGTCGCCGCCCGCCAGGAACTGCGCGAACTCATCAAGGCGCTCGACCTGCCCGGGGTGACGGCGGATTTCTGAGCCCCTCCCACCGGCCGCGCCCGCTGCGGAACGGACCTCGCCGCGTCGGGCCTCCGGCGTGCCATTCACGAGCACAGGGGCGCGCCATGAGCTTGCGCACCGGAAACCGGTTTCCTAGGAAACCGACCCCCCTTCTCGGATAATTATGGGCGTCTTTTCAGCACGTTAGAAGAATGCACGGTTAACCTTGCGTTAACCGGCCACGGCCCCCGCCTCAGCCAGAGCGCCCCGGCACTGCCCCACCGCCGGCCTGCAAAACCGCTTTCCTCTGCCCGGTCCGCGTGCCAATCTCACGCCACGCGACAAGGGAGTCCCCATGACCATAACCGCTTGCGTGTTCGACGCCTACGGCACCCTGTTCGACGTCTCCGCCGCGGCGCGCGCGGCCGCGATCGAGCCCGGAAACGAGCGGTTGTCCGGGTGCTGGCAGAGCCTCGCTGCCAATTGGCGCCGCAAGCAGCTCGAATATTCCTGGCTGCGCGCCGTCACCGGCGAGCATTGCGATTTCTGGCAGGTCACCAAGGACGGGCTCGATTGGGCGCTGGCGGCCGAGGGGTTCGCCGCAGATGTCGATCTGCGCGACCGCCTGCTCGCGCTCTACTGGACCCTCGCCGCCTACCCCGAAGTGACCGAGGTGCTGCGCAAACTCCGCCACGCAGGGCTCCAGACCGCGATCCTGTCGAACGGCTCCCCGGCGATGCTCGAGGCCGCGGTCGGCTCCGCCGGCATCGGCGCCCTGCTCGACGATGTGCTGTCGGTCGAAAGCGTCGGCGTGTTCAAGCCCGCGCCGCAGGTCTATGAACTGGTCACCAAGCGGTTCGACTGCGCCCGCGACGAGGTGCTGTTCGTCTCCTCCAACGGCTGGGATGCCGCCTGCGCCACCGGGTTCGGTTTCGTCACCGCCTGGATCAACCGTGCCGGCGATCCGATGGATCGGCTCGGCCACCCGCCGCACGAGGAAATGAAGGATCTCACGATGATCCCGGCGATGGCGGTGGCGATATGACGACCGGATATGTCATCGCCAATGACGGCATCCGGCTGGCCTGGGAAGCGGCCGGCAGCGGCACGCCGGTGATCGCGCTCGCCGGGCTCACCCGCACGATGCGCGATTTCGACTTCGTCGCGCCGCATCTCGACGGCGTGCGGCTGATCCGGATGGATGCGCGCGGGCGCGGGTTGTCCGACCGTGCGCCCTGGCAAAGCTACACCGTCGGCCAGGAAGCGGCCGACGTCCTGGCGCTGATGGATCATCTGCGCCTCGACCGGGCCGCGATCCTCGGCACCTCGCGCGGGGGGCTGGTGGCGATGGTGCTGGCCGCCACGGTGCCGGACCGCCTTGCCGGGGTCTGCCTCAACGACATCGGCCCGGTGATCGACCGCGCCGGGCTCGACATGATCGGCGTACACATCGGCCGCAACCCGGGCGCGCGCTCCTTCGCGGAAGCCGCCGCGGTGCGGGCCCTGGCCCATCCGGGCTTCGCCAACGTGCCCGAGGGCCGCTGGCGCGCCGAGGTCGAACGGCTCTATGTCGAAACCGGCGACGGGCTCGCGATCAACTACGACCCGGCCCTGCGCGACGCCTTTCTCGCCGGCACCGCCGCGGCAAGCGATGCCTGGCCGGCCTTCGACGCGCTCAAGGGCCTGCCCCTGGCGCTGATCCGGGGCGCCAATTCCGACCTTCTCACCGCCGAGACCGCGGCCGCCATGTGCCATCGCCGGCCCGACATGCTGTTCGCCGAAGTGCCCGACCGCGGCCATGTGCCCTGGCTCGACGAACCCGAGGCGCTCGCGGTGATCCGCGCCTGGCGCGAGGCGCTCGGATGAATATCGAGATGATCCGCGCCGCTGCCGAACGGCTCGACGGCCACGCCCGCAAGACACCCCTGCTGTCGTCGCCCTTTCTCGACGAGATCGCCGGCCGGCAGGTGCTGGTCAAAGCCGAATGCCTCCAGCACACCGGCAGTTTCAAGTACCGCGGCGCCCGCTCCGCGCTCTCGGCGATGGATCCCGACCTGCGCGCGCGCGGGGTGATCGCCTTTTCCTCCGGCAACCACGCCCAGGGCATCGCCATGGTGGCGCGCGAATACGGCACGCCGGCGGTGATCGTCATGCCCGCCGACGCGCCGGCGCTGAAGATCGCCAACACCCGCGATCTCGGCGCCGAGGTGGTGCTCTACGACCGGGCGACGCAGGACCGCGACCGGATCGGCGCCCGGCTCGCCGTCGAACGCGGGTTGACGCTGGTCAAACCCTTCGACGAGCCGCTGGTGATCGCCGGTCAGGGCACCGTCGGGCTCGAGATCGCCGCGGCGGCCACCGCGGCCGGGGTGGCACGGGCCGAGGTGCTGGTGCCCTGCGGCGGCGGCGGGCTCACCGGCGGGATCGCGCTGGCCCTTGCCGCAGAGGCCCCGGGGCTGACCGCGCGCCCGGTCGAGCCCGAAGGCTTCGACGACGTGAAACGCTCGCTTCAAAGCGGCCGGATCGAGCGCAACCCCGCGGCGACCGGGTCGATCTGCGACGCGATCATCACCCCGTCGCCCGGCGAGATCACCTTTCCGATCCTCAAGGCGCTCTGCGGCCCCGGGATCGCGGTCAGCGACGAGGCCTGCCTGCGCGCTATGGCCGCGGCCTTCACCCGGCTGAAACTGGTGATCGAGCCCGGCGGCGCCGCCGCCCTTGCAGCGGCGCTCTACCGATCCGACGCGCTCACCGGCGACAGCGTGATCGTGGTGGCGACCGGCGGCAATGTCGATGCCGCGCTGTTTCGCGAGGCCCTCGAGCGGTTCGGCTGACTCCGCCCGAACCCGCGGCCGCGGTCAGGAATCCCGGACTTGACCGATCGGCGTCCCGCGGCGCACCCTTGTGACATAGTGTCGCAGTTTGCATTCGGTCATTTCAGCACCATCGCATTTGAACCTGTACCCCGGCCGGCGGCGGACTGCGTCCCGCGCCGGGGGCATGGTGTCCGGGTCACCGCACGAGACATCCGACCGCGCAGAAGCCGCCCCGCACCGGCGCCTGGCCAGAGCCGAGCGTCCGACAGCCGCACGCCGAACACCTCCCCGGGGTAAATACCCCCGACCCCGGGAGCCGCTCCCCGGCGTGTCGCTTCTTCGGTCCGGAAATACTTCACGGGGGGCCCGGGGGTGTGCAACCCCCGGCGGCCGGCAGCATCAAAAAGCGCCTCGGCCCGACACCGACCCGACCCCGACCCGCCCCGGACCCGACGTCGACCCTGCCCAACCGGTTCGGTGCCCGCCGGCGCCCCCGCCCGGCACCGCGCACCGGCGTGGCCGGTCGCCCGCCGGTTTCACCCGCCGCCGCAGATCCCGCCGAGCGCCGTCCATTCGCGCCCGGTGAGCGCGGGGGTCGTGTCGGTGCCGCGCCCCGCCTCGGCCGCCAGCGCCGCCGCGATCCGCTCGGTCATCTGCGGATGCGACGAGAAATGCGCCTCGATCCCCGCCGCATCCCCCGTCTCCTCCAGCAGGCGCTCGAAGAAGCGGCCCAGGGCCGAGGGCGGCAGGTCGGCCTCGGTCAGCAGCGCGTGGGCGTAGTCATCGGCGCCGCTCTCGGCGGCCTGGCTGTATTTCGCGTTGATCAGCTGGTTCGACAACACCAGCACCACCGTGCCGCCGGCAAAATCGCCGAACAGCAGCCCGAGCACCCCGATCGACCCGGCCAGCCGCAAGGCGTCGCGGGTCGGATCGCGGTTGACCACATGGCCGATCTCGTGGGCGAGAACCGCGGCCACCTCGTCCGGCCCCGAGGCCTCCTCGATCAAGCCCCGAAACAGCACGACCCGCCCGCCCGGCAGCGCAAAGGCGTTGACCAGCGGGTGGTCGAGCACGGTGACCTCCAGCGGATAGGGCAGGTCCGCCCCGGCATTCAGCCGCGCGACCATGACCTCGAGCGCCGCCAGGCCCGCCGGTGTCTCGCAGGTCTCCACCTGCATGAAATCGCCGTCGCTCAGGGCGGTGCGGATCTGCTCGTAGGTGGCGTCGCCCAGGGCCTTTTCGCCCTCGGGGGGCAGGAACACCGCGAGCTGGTTGGCCATGAGCGGCACCAGCACGAAGATGATCAGCGCCACCGAGGCGAGCGCCCCGGCCCCCCAGGCAAGGATCCTCCCCTTGTGCTCGACCGGCGGGCGGCGGGTCAGCTCCGGCGCGTTGGCACGCAGGGCGCCGACGATGGCCGGATCGTCGATCACCAGCCGCGCCAGCCTGTCGCCCGCCTTCGACAGCACCAGCGTCTTCGGCTCGGCCTGGTCGGGCACCGCCCGCAGCTCGACCGCTTGCCAGTCGAGGCGCCGTCCCTCCGGCAGCTGGAAGCTCAGCCGGTCGGGCAGCACGGTCAGCGCGACCCGTTGAACCCGCGCGCGGGCACCGTCGAAATAATCGGCAAACCCGGTCAGCGTGGTGTCGGGCGCGGCGCTCATATCCCGTCGCCCAGCGGCAGGGCGTCGGCAAAGCCCTCGGCCTCGACGAAGTCGTCGCGGTCGCGCTGTCCGACCGCGGTCAGCCCCTCGGCATCGATGATCTCGGTGGTCTCGGCGAAATGCCGCGCGACCGGCATGGTGAGGAAGACCTCGCGCAACACCCGCCAGAACAGGAAAACGGTCAGGTAGACCAGCACGGCGGCCAGCGCCTGCATCCAGCCCGGCAGCACCGACAGATCGGACAGATCCGCCAGGGCCTGCAGAACCTCCGGGTCGAAAATGGCGGCAAGGAGCCCGATCACGATGCCGATCGCGACCAGCGCCGCAAACATGAGCGCCCCGATCGCCAGCGACCCGACCAGAAAGATGCCGATGAGCCTCCCCGGGCGCGGGGCACAGCGGAAACCGGCGCCGGCGACCGTTTTCTGCTCGGTGAGCCGCTTGAAGCGCTGGGCCTTCCAATAGGCCCAGCCGAGCAAGGTCCAGACGGCACCCATCGCGACCGCGACCGCCCAGATCTCGTCTTCGAGCGCGTTGACCAGGGCAAGGCCCAGCAGCACCAGAACAACCCCGAGATAGACATGTTTCATCGCCCCGAACAGGCTCTTCCAGGTACCCCCCTGGGTGAACTTCGCATCGCCGTACCAGGTTCGGTCGGTGCGGTATTTCTCCAGCGCCCAGACCTGTGCGGGATAGGCGAGACCGAGGGTCAGCAGCGTCGCCGTCCACCACAGCGCCGAGCGCCAGACGAAACCGGCGACCCCGGGCTCGAGCCCGAAGCGGATGCCGCGCCAGCGGGTCCGGGCGAGGATGTAGCGCCGCGCCCGGTACTGGGCAAAGAAGATCAGCGGCGCAAGTCCGACGAGGCTTACCGCATAGGCCTGCCACTGGCTCGCAAACAGCGAAAACGAGACGAACATCAGCAGAAGATTGACGATGCCGATGTAGAAGGCGAGGAAAACCAGCGCGGTGAGAAAACCCGTGAGCGTCTCGGTCGGGGTGCCGACAAATTCCAGCGGCTGACCGCCGGGGCGAATCGCCGACCAGTAATAGCGCCGCATCCGGGTCTTCATCCAGAACCGGTAGAAGCCGAGGCTGAGCACGGTGAGCAGGCCGGTCGTCAACGCCAGCCGGAACATAGGACCGCCACGGCCGGCGTAGTCGGTTTTCAACGGAACGAGGATCATGCTTGTGTCACTGGCTCGACAGGTGCGCGCGTGGGCGGTCTTGGCCGGGAGTATGCCGCGATTGCGGTCCGAGACAAGCATGCCTGCGCGAACCCGTGGCACCCGGCCGGGTTCGTATCGGATGGGCCACGTTACTTCCTGGCCGCGCAAACGGTTCGCCCGCGATCCGATCCGTTAGCGCTATCTGCTTAGAAATCAATACCTTGACCCCCTGTCCGAGTTCGCCCACCCACTGCGAAGCCTTCGCGCGCCCCTCTTCTTTGGTTCTCAAATACCTCGGGGGGTCCGGGGGGCCGGCCCCCCGGTCGTGTCGCCTCAACCGTCGCGCCGGTAGGCCCCGAGCACCCGCAGTGCTGCCAGCGTCACCAGCCGCGAGGGCTGGCCGGCCGTTTCCATGTCGAGGTGCCGCGCGCCCGATTTCGCCGCGTTGGCCTTCCAGCGCCCGTCCGGCCCGCGTTTCGAGATCAGCACATCGAGCGCGTCGCCCATCCGCCGGTCATGCGGCGCGCCCACGGTGGCGAAATGGTCGAGCCCGCGCAGGATATTGTAGTACCAGCGCGGCGAGACCGGGAATTTGAGGAAATCCGGGTGGATCACCGCGCCCGTCCGGTCGGAGCGGTAGAAGCGGTGGGTCAGGACGAACCCGCGCGCCGCCTCGGCCTGCGCCTCGACCTCCGCCGCCCGGTAGCGGTGCCCCGCCGTCCGGTAGGCGGCAAACCCCTCCAGCACCGAGAGGGTCGAATGCAGCGAGGAATGCCGCGCCCCCGACCGCGCCCGGAGGCAATTGAAGCCATGGTCCGGCATCGTGTCGGCGAGCAGGAAATCGACGATCGGGGCAAGCTTCTGCCCCGCCGCCCCGAAGGCGCTCGCGTAGTTTAGCACCATGCCGTTGATGCAGGTGTCGGTGTAGAGCGTTCTGCCGGACGGACGGCCCGCGTTCAGCTCGTCGAGCACCGCGGTTACGCTCTCGCGGATCTCGGGCACCGGCGGGCAGGAAAGGTTGGCGAGGTCGAGCAGGGTATAATGGGTCGAGGTCCATTTCGGAAAATAGAACCCCCGGCCCCAGTGACCCTGCGGCGCGCGCGCGGCGAGCAATCTCCGCCCCCAGCCCTCGACCGGGATGCGGGCCTGCAGATCGGGCCGGTCCTCGCCCAGCAGGTCGCGCGCAGTCATGTAGGCGACGGTGGGGTCGCCCCGCATCAGCCAATCGAGCACATCAGCCGGCGGCATCGGCACCGGCCTCGAGCTTCGGGTAGCGCAGGCCCAGGGTCACACCCCGGGCGACGAAGGAAATCAGCAGCGCCGCCCAGAGGCCGTGGTTTCCCATCGCCGGCAGAAGCCGCGTCAGAACGAGCCCGTAGATAACGGCCGACAGGATCATCATGTTGCGCATGTCCCGTGTTGCGGTGGCTCCGATGAAGATACCATCGAACATCCAGGCAGCCCAGCCGAAGACCGGTGCCGCGACCATCCAGCCGAGATAACCGCGCGCCTCGAAGCGCACATCCGGCGCGGTGGTCATGATGTCGATGATCGTCCCGCCCGCGACCAGGAAGAACAGCGTCATCACCACCACCGTCGCCAACCCCCAGAGGCTGGTCATCACCGCGGCGCGGCGCAGCCGCCCGCGGTCGCGCGCGCCCAGCGCCTGGCCGACGAGGCTCTCCGCACCGAAGGCGAACCCGTCCATCGCGAAGGCCGTGATCATCAGGAATTGCAGCAACACCTGGTTGGCAGCCAGGGTCGTGTCGCCGAACCGCGCGCCGAGAAACAGGAAGCTCACGAACATCGCCTGCAGCAGCGCCGATCGGATCATGATGTCGACATTCACCTTCAGCATCCGCCCGAGCGTCGCGCGGTGCAACACCCGCGCCCGATCGCGCCAGGCCGGGGTGGCGAAGGCCGAGCGGCAGAACCACAGGCCGAGGCCCAGGCCGGTCGATTCGGCGAGCACGGTGGCGAGCGCCACGCCCTCGACCCCCCAGCCCAACCCGAGCACAAACCCCAGGTCGAGACCGATGTTGAGCGCATTCATGATCACCTGCACGGCGAAGAGCTGGCGGGTGCGTTCGAGGGCGATCAACCAGCCCATCACGCCGTAGAGGGCGATGGCGGCGGGGGCCGAGAGCACCCGGATGCTCATGTAGCTCCGCGCCAGCGTCTCGACCTCCGGGGTCGCGGGCGAGATCCGGAAAGCCGCCCAGAACAGCGGCAGCTGCAAGGCGACAAAGCCGATCCCGGCCGCGAGCCCGACCAGCAGCGCGCGCACCAGCAGCGCCGCGACCTCGCCGCGGTCATTGGCGCCGTGGGCCTGCGCCGTCATCCCGGCTGTACCCATGCGCAGGAATCCGAAGATCCAGTAGACCGAGCCCAGTATGATGGCGCCGATCCCGACAGCGCCGATCGGTGCGGCCTCGCCCAACTGGCCGACCACTCCGGTGTCGACGGCACCGAGGATCGGCACGGTGACATTGGCGAGCACCACCGGCACGGCGATGCGCAACACGCGGGCATGGGTGATCGGGCGCGGGGCGGCGGTATCGGCGGGCGCGGTCATGCCCAGGCGGCGCCGCGGCAGCTGCGGGGGGGTGAGCACGGACAGGCCCTCGCCGCAGAAAAAGGGTTAACGATCCGTTGCAGGGGCTTTGCGAGAAAGGCGTGAAATAGCATCCAAGACTTTGTTTGAAAAGCTATTTCTGTCCTTTCCAGGATTCCGGTATTCCGGAATACTGGATCCCCCGCCCGCCGGCCGCCAGACCCTCGCAGCGGCGCAGCCGCCCCTGGCCTCACGGCTACCCCTCCCGATCAGGCATCAGGAAATGGCCGGTCGCGGCGGCGAACAGGCGGTCGCGGTTGTCCTGCCAGGTCTCGACCTGCACGCTCGCATAGCGCCGCCCCGAGCGCACCACCCGCGCCCGGGCGTAGGCGTCTCGCGGCAGACCCGGCCGCAGATAGTCGACGGTCAGGTCGATGGTCTTCGGCAGCCGCGGCATGGTCTCGGGCGTCAGCGCGGCAGCATCGATCCGACCGCTCTCGATTTCGTCCCACAGCATCGACCAGGCCAGCTCGATCATCGCCGTCGCCTCGAGGAACGCTGCCGTCACCCCGCCGTGGATCGCCGGCAGCAGCGGGTTGCCGATGGTCTTTTCGGCGAACGGCAGCGTCGCGGTCAGCTCGTCGCCCTTGCGTTCGAACGCGATCCCGAGCCAGCAGGCATAGGGCACCTGCGCGACCAGTTTCGCCAACGCCGTGTCGCGCCGTTCCTTGATCACCAGCACCGGTTCAGGCCGCTTCACGACGCCGCCTCCGTACTCACACGGATCTCCGTACCCGAGCCTGCGGTAAAGGCGCCCGCGGCACTCGCCACCGGGCGGTCGCGGTCATCGTCGAAGGCTTCCGCGCGCACGAAGGCGACAGTACGGGTCACATGGTAGCAGGTCGCGCGCGCGATGATCCGCTGGCCCGGGGTCGCGGGCCGCATGTAGTCGATGCGCAGATCGAGGGTCGCCGTCACGCTCGGCGCCGCTTCATGGCTGATGACGGCAGCGCCCGAACAGGTGTCCATCAACGCCGAAACCGCGCCGCCATGGATCACCCCGGTGCGCGCGTCGCCGACGAACCGTTTGTCATACGGCATCGAGATCACCGCGACACCGCCGCCGATCTCTTCGAGTTCCATCCCGAGCTCGCGCACATGCGGGATCATGGCGATGAACTGGCGGGCGATTCTGGCCTTGCGGTCTTCGGGCAGCGGCACGGGATACCTCCTGGTCGGTCGTGCACTCGTTATTCGCGCTCATCGCGGCCTCGACAAGGGGAATATGCGCCGGCCGCCGCGGCACCCCGATACGTCCATTGTCGCGAATGTGCACAGCGGTCCCCTTGCCTTTGGGAGCCGGTCCCGTAGATTGGCATTTGGAATTGTTCCAAAAAGGCGCGCAGATGGTCCCGACCGATCCCGACACCCTGAGCCTGCCGGCCGCGGCTGCCGCGCCGCGGTTTCGCCCGCAGCGGCTGGTGATCTTCGCACTGCTGGTCGGGCTCGCCGTCTTCCCCGGCGAACTGGGGCACCTCACCCGCGGGCTGATGGTCGATGCCTATGTCCAGGTCTCGGTCTTCGTCGCCGCGACGCTGTTGCTGTTCTACGGCGCCGAGCGGGTGTTCCACTTCGATCTCGGCCGGTCGATGCGCGGCGCGGGCTGGGCCCAGGTGCCGCTGGCGGCGCTGCTCGGCACCACCCCGGGCTGCGGCGGTGCCGTGGTGGTGGTGGCCGCCTATTCCTCGGGCAACGTCGGCTTCGGCGCGGTGGTCGCGGCGCTCACCGCCACGATGGGCGACGCCGCCTTCCTGCTGCTCGCCACCCGTCCCGACGCCGCCCTCGTGGTGCTGCCGCTGTCCTTCGTCGTCGGCATCCTTTCGGGCTGGATCGTCGACCGGATCAACACCGTGGAATTCCGCGACCTCTCTGCCGGCGCCTGCGAACTCGCACCGCTGATCGGCCGGACCCGGGCCACCGACTGGCTCTATCTGGCGCTGGCGGTGCCCGGTCTCGCCGTCGGCGGGGCCCAACTCGCGCAGGTCGAGATTTCGCAGATCTTCGGCCTGCCGATATCCTGGCTGGCGCTCGCCGGCGGGTTCCTCGGCGCCGCGATCTGGGCGGTCTCGCCGCTTCATGCCATGACCAACGCGGCCGACTCCCCGGTCACCCGGATGGCCGAGGAAACCAGCTTCATCTCGATCTGGGTGATCGGCGCCTACCTCGCCTACGACTATGTCACCGCCTTCACCGGGGTCGACGTGGCCACGCTGTTTCACTCCATCGCGCCGCTCCTGCCGCTGATCGCCATCCTCATCGGGTTCATCCCCGGATGCGGGCCGCAGGTGCTTGTCGCCACCCTGTTCATCAACGGCGCCATCCCCTTCGCGGCGCTGATCGGCAATGCCATTTCCAACGACGGCGACGCGCTGTTCCCGGCGATCGCGCTCAATCCGCGCGCCGCGGTGGTCGCCACGCTCTACTCGGCGGTGCCGGCCCTGATCGTGGCCTACGGGTTCTGGCTGTTTGCGCCCGGCTTCATGAACTGAACCGAAACTGAACCGAGAATGGTTGCGCAGGCCGGCATATGCCCTATTTTCGGCGCAGCAGAACCAACGGAATGGCATGTCCGAAACCCGCCTCAGTTTCAAGGAAATGTGCGCGAAGTTCGACGTAACCCCGCGCACCCTCCGCTACTACGAGTACATCGAACTGCTCGCGCCGGACCGCGAAGGGCGGTCGCGGTTCTATGGGCCGCGCGAGGTGGCGCGGATGACCCTGACGATGCGTGGCCGCCGCTACGGTTTCTCGCTCGAAGACGTCCGCCAATGGCTGATGATCTACGACAACGAAGGCAGCGACGCGCAGTTGCAGGTCTTCGTCAACAACGCCGACCGGCAGCTTGAAAAGCTCACCCAACAGATCGACGAACTCACCGAGGCGCGCGACGAGCTGAAACGGCTGCGCGACGGCCTGGCAGACGACATCGCCTAGGTCGGGCGGAGCTCTGCCGCCCGGTCCGGGCCCTGCCGCCGGTGCGGCGCGCCACTGGCGCGCGCCGCTGCCTTTTTGCAGAGCGACGTAACGTTGCGTCAGGTCCCGCTCCGGTGCGGACGTTGACGCGCACGTCAGCGCGTGCATCATTCTGGCCCCGAAAGCGGGGCAACTCGCGGGGTGAGACGGGGAGGACAGCGCCTGACATGACCGACAATCTGATGCCGATTCGCGAGATGTGCGAGACCTACGGGGTGACCGCGCGCACGCTCCGCTTCTACGAATCCCGCGAATTGCTCGCCCCGATCCGCGACGGCCAGAAGCGTCTCTACACCCGGCGCGACCGGGCCCGGCTGAAACTCATCCTGCGCGGCAAGCGGTTCGGCTTCGCGCTCGAGGAAATCCGCCAGTTGCTCGACCTCTACGATGTCGGCGACCAGCAGAAAACCCAATACCGCGAGACGATGGAACGCGCCCGCATCCACCTCGAGATCCTGCGCAACCAGCGCGGCGCGCTCGACGAGGCGATCAAGGACCTGTCCGAACAGATCGATTGGGGCGCGCGGATGCTCGAGACCATGGAACAGGGCATCGCACCTCCCGCCGCCAGAACCACCGAGTAGATCGCACGAGGTGTGCCGGACCGCGCGGTCGCCGGGTCGCTGTGGCGCCTCGGCCCGGGCCGGGCTGGCGGCGGCGCCGGCCAGGGCGCGCGCGCACCGCGCCGTCGAAGCAGGCGGCGACGCCCGACGCCCCCGGAGTTGCGTCGAGCCGGCCGCGGCCGCCCGGCGTCGCAACGGGACATCGCCCGCTTTCAGGCCACCTTGATCGATCGCCGGACCGGGGTCCGCGGGTGCCCCGGCCGGCACTCTCGCCGCACCATGCCGGCGCTGCCATGGCCCCACACCGGGTTGGTCGCTCGAAGACGGGGGTCCAACCGACATCGCCCGCCGCGGCCGCCGGTGGTACGCGCCACGCTTTCTCTCAAGCCAAGCGCGCGCCGAGGCGCTATTGTATGGCCCGAGACCAGCCGGCGACGCCCCTGCGTACCCGGCTCCGACCCGGCACCCCGCCGGTCCTGGCCCTTGAACCGGAGGCTTTCCGATGCCCAAACGTTTCCGCCTGACCCGCCGCTTCCAGGTCGGCATGACCGAAGACGGCTACCGCCGCCTCAAGCGCTTCGCCTCCGAGGCCGGGCTCGACGAGGGCGAGGCGCTGAGCTTCCTGTTCGAGCATTTCGACAGCGTGACCAACGAAGATACGCTGACCCACCGGCTGCGGCTGTTCAACGCCGAGCTCGAGGCGCGCAAGCGATGACCGCGCACGGGATGGAGGGGCCGGCATTTGAGTATTTTTGCCAAGATGAAAGGACGAACGAGGTCTTTTTCATGTGTCACCCGTCGCGCGCCAACCGGACCGGGGTCTATTCCCGGCCCGGCGGTTGCGCGAGCGCTTCACGCAGGTCCCGCCTCCACCGGGCCAGTGCAATCGGCAGCAGGGGGCGGTCCTTCACCTTGGGCGGTCATCGGCTCTCCAGCCTGTCCCGCGCAGCCAGGATAGCGGCGCCATGGTTAACGGACCGTTACCGCCAGCCGTTTTCCCAGGCGAACCACGCCCCGGGGCTGTGGCGGTGCACATCCCCCGCCGGCCCGACGCCACCGGCGCCATCACCCGGTCCATCTTGCCTGCCGAAATCGGCCGAGGCGACCGCGCGACCGGCCCCGCGCCGTTCCAAATCGGCCCCGTCCGGGCGGGGGGCCCGCATCATCGAGAGGGATTGACCATGCCGATCATCGACATTTCCAGGGCGCCGCTGAAGACCGGCTCGATCTACCCGGCGCCCTACGCGGCCCAGATGGCCGGGCGCAGCTCGCTCCGGCTGGGCGAGGCCGGCGGGCTCCGCCAGTTCGGCGTCAACATCGTCATTCTGGAACCGGGCGCGAAATCCTCGCTGCGGCACTGGCACCTGAACGAGGACGAATTCGTGATGGTGCTCCAGGGGCGGTGCACGCTGATCGACGACGATGGCCGCCACGAGATGGATGTCGGCGCCTGCGCGGCCTTCCCCGCGGGCGAGGCCAACGGGCACCATTTCGTCAACGAGACCGATGACGAGGCGCGATTCCTGGTCGTCGGCACCCGGGCGCCGCAGGAAGTCGCCACCTACAGCGACGTCGATCTCAAGGTTGAAATGGCCGACGGCAAGGCGACCTTCACCCGCCGCGACGGCACGCCCTATGACGCAGGCGACGCTTGACCGGTTGAACCCGCGGGCCCGGTGCCGCGGGCGGCGCGCGCATCACCCGGGATACGCCCGGGATACGCCACGCGCAGCGGATCTGCTGCCTGGCACCCGCAATCACCCCCGGGGGGGCGAGCCAGGACGACAGCCGGGCAGGCCGGCCCGGGGCGCCCTTCAGGTAATCTGCTCCAGCCGTTCCTTCGACATCTCGCCCGGTACGATCGTCATCGGCACCGGCATATGCGCCGACTGGCGCATGAATTCGGTGATGATCGGTCCCGGTCCGCGACGGCCCGAGGCGGCGCCGAGCACCAGCACCCCGATCTCGTCGTTTTCGTTGATCCGTTTCAGGATCTGTTCGACCACGTTGCCTTCGCGGATCACCAGCCGCGGATCGACCCCGTGCTTGTCGTTCATCCACTTGGCGAAGACCTCGTAATGGGCGTGGATCCGCTCCTTGGCCTCCTCGCGCATCAGATCGCCGACCCCGATCCAGTGGTTGAACTCGTCCGGCGGGATCACCGAGAGGATCTCGACCTCGCCGCCGGTGTGCTCCGCGCGCATCGCGGCGAAACGCATCGCGTTGAGGCATTCCTTGCTGTCGTCAAGCACGACGAGAAATTTACGCATCGGGTCCCTCTCCCTGTCAGGCACGTTCGGTCGCGGTTGCCGGTCCGGACGAACGCGTCGCTCGCGACCATGGCTCGCACATGTTTGCCGCAGTCACAACAATTTTTGAATGTGACGTCTCGCCCCGCACCGATCCGCTGAGCGGAACCGGGCGCCGGATCAGCCCCGGCCCGCCTGCGCATGCGCCCAGTCCCAGTAGAGCGCGCGCAACCGTTTCGTCATCGGTCCGTGCGGGTAGAAGGTGCCGTCGAACTCGGTCACCGGGGTGACCTTGTGCATGTTGCCGCTGAGGAAAACCTCGTCCGCCGCCTCGAAATCCTCGAAGGTGAGCACCGTCTCGACCACCTCGATCCCGGCCGTACGGGCATTGACGATATGGCGCGCCCTTGTGATGCCCGACAGGAAGGTGCCGTTGGCCACCGGCGTGAGCAGCACCCCGTCCTTGACCATGAACACGTTGGCGCTGGCGCTTTCGGCGACGTTGCCGAGCGCATCCGCCACCAGCGCGTTGCCGTAGCCCTTCGCCCTGGCCTCGGCGATCATCCGCGCGTTGTTGGGGTAGAGACAGCCGGCCTTGGCGTTGACCACCGCGTCCTCCATCACCGGGCGGCGAAACCGGGTGCGGGTGAGCGTGGTGGTGGCGTCGGCCGGCGCGATGGGGATCTCCTCGAGACAGATTGCAAAGCCGGTCTCCGCCGTGCCGGGCAGGATGCCGAGGCCGCCCGCGGCCGAATCGATCCCCCAGTACATCGGCCGGACATAGACCGGCGCGTCGGCCGGGTAGAGCTTCAACCCCTCCCAGACGATCTCCAGCATCTCTTCGACAGAATGCGTCGGCGCGATCAGCAGCGCCTCCGCCGAGCGGTTGACCCGCGCGAGGTGCTTATCGAGATCCGGCGCGATGCCTTCGACGTAGCGCGCCCCGTCGAACACCGTCGAGCCCAGCCAGGCCCCATGATCCCCCGCCCGCATCACGGGCAGATTGCCCTCGTGCCAAGTGCCGTCGAAATAGGTCCTGAGGTTCGTGCCCGCCGCCATCTGCCGCTCCCTTGGTTCTGGGCCGCGAGACTAGGCCGCGTCCGGGGGGAGGTCCAGCGGGCAGAAGCGCGCGGTTGAATCCCCGCGAGGCACCCGGCAGGATTGCGCGATGAAACATGCGAAGCTCCGGGCGGTGGCGCACAATTACGCGGATTCCCTCGCGAGCGGGCTCGGATTCGTGGTGGGTTTTTTTCCGACATCCGTGTTTGCCGACGCCGCCGTTCAGCCAGATGGCATGTTGGTTGTCGACTTCCTGAACGGGCGGGTCGCCGGAGGTTTTGTCTCCGACGAATTGACCGCCGCCATGCCACTCTACCGCAACGCTTTCCCGGACTTCTGCGCCGGTCACGGCTGCGACGTCGGGGATTTCCGCCGTTTCCTCGTGCGCTTCCGGGCGGGGCGCACCAGCAACGGATACACGGTCACGATCGAGGATGCGCGTGGCAAGGTTTCGACACTGGACTATGCCGGCACTCCGGGCCGCCGGGTGCGCCAGCGCGACAGTCTCGGTCGGGTCCGCCCGAGGCCCGCAGAAGATCCCGTGGAATGGCCCCAAGGTTGAGCAGCAAGCGTAGGGTGGGTGCCAACCCACCGACACCCTCGCATGCCGGGCTTCAGCCCGACACTCCCCGATCAAACACCTTCGCCCCTTCGTCCAAGAGACCCGGCAGCGCCAAACTCAATGAAATCATGATATCGGTAGGGTGGGTGCCAACCGACCGACAGGCCGTGGCACGCCGTAGGGTGCGCATTCATGCGCACCGATCATCGTGACCGACCCTCGCCCGCCCCTTCGCGCGCGAACAACCAGTTAGCGCTAAACTTAACAAAGTCAGCGCCTTGGCCCCCTGTCCGAGTTCGCCCACCCCCTGCGAAACCCTCGCCCGCCCCTCTTCTTTGGTTCCGAAATACCTCGGGGGGTCCGGGGGGCGGAGCCCCCCGGCGGGTCGCGCCCGAAGGGCGCGAAACAACAAGGGCTACCGCCGCCCGCGCACAAACCCCATGATCTCGAAGGTCCGCTCGAGGATCGGGTTGGCCAGTTCTTCGGCCTTCTCCGCCCCGGTCACCAGCAAGGCATCCAGCTCGTCGGGCGCATCCATCAGCCGTTTCATCTCGCCCGAGATCGGGCTGAGCTTCTCCACCGCCAGCTCCGCCAGCGCCGGCTTGAACTTGCCCCAGCCTTCGCCGCCGAACTCCGCCAGCACCGCCTCGCCCGACATCTCCGCCAGGGCCGCGTAGATATCGACGAGGTTCTTCGCCTCGGGCCGCTCAGTTAGCCCCGCCATCTCCGACGGCAGTGCCTCCGGGTCGGTGCGGGCCTTTTTGAACTTCTTCGAAATCGTGTCGGCATCGTCGAGCATGTTGATCCGCTCCATGTCGGACTCGCCCGACTTCGACATCTTCTTGGTCCCGTCGCGTAAGGACATCACCCGCATTCCCGGCCCCTCGATCACCGGCTCGGTGAGCGGGAAGAAGTCGGTGCCGTAGTCGTGGTTGAACTTCGCCGCGATGTCGCGGGTGAGCTCGACGTGCTGCTTCTGGTCCTCGCCCACCGGCACATGGGTGGCGTGGTAGGCGAGGATGTCGGCGGCCATCAGCGAGGGGTAGGCATACAAGCCCAGCGAGGCCTTCTCGGCGTTCTTGCCGGCCTTGTCCTTGAACTGGGTCATCCGGTTCATCCAGCCCAGCCGCGTGACGCAGTTGAACAGCCAGGCAAGCTCGGCATGGGCCGGCACCTGGCTCTGGTTGAACAGGATCGACTGCGCCGGATCGATGCCGGAGGCGATCATCGCGGCGGCGACCTCATGGGTGGAGCGCTTGAGCTCCGCCGGGTCCTGCCAGACGGTGATCGCGTGCAGGTCGACGACGCAGTAGACCGTCTCGTAATCCTCGCCCTGCATCTGCACCCAGCGCTTGATCGCGCCGAGGTAATTGCCGAGGGTCATGCCGCCGGACGGCTTGATCCCGGAAAAGACGCGCTTGGTGAACTGGCCGTCGGACATGGGTCTCTCCGCTGGTATTTCCTGCCCGGCTCGCTTATCTGGCGGGGCGCGACCCGTCAAGGAACCCTCCCGGAAAGCCCCGATATGAAGCCCCCCCTGCCTCACGAAATCGAGCACGACCACGACGCCCCGCCGTTCAACCCGCTGCCCTGGCCGGTGACGCTGCTGGCGCTGGCGATCTTCGGCATCGAGATGATCTTTACCGCGGCCGACGCCGGGCTCATCGGCGGCCCGGAAGCCACCGGCTGGCGGCTGGCGGCGCTGGAACGCTACGGCTTCCTCGAGCCGCTGATGGGCTGGATGATCGAAAACAACGTGCTGCGCTGGGATTACCTCAGCCGGATCCTCACCTACCCCTTCGTTCACGGCACCTTCACCCATGCGCTCTTCGTCTGCGTCTTCGTGCTGGCGCTCGGCAAGCTGGTGGGCGAGGTGCTGGCGGGCTGGTCGGTGCTCTTGGTGTTCCTCGGCGCCTCGGTGATCGGGGCAATCACCTATTGGCTGGCCTGGGATACGGCGGTGGTGCTGTTCGGCGGCTACCCCGGGGCCTACGGGCTCGTCGGCGCCTTCACCTTCGTGCTCTGGGCCGGGCTCGCGGGCAACGCGACCGGGCTGCAGGCCTTCACCCTCATCGCCTTTCTCGCCGGGATCCAGCTGGTCTTCGCGCTGATCGTCGGCGGCGGCAAGGACTGGGTCGCCGACCTCGCAGGCTTCGGCGCGGGCTTCGGTCTCGCCTTCCTGGTGAGCCCCGGCGGCTGGGCGGCGGTCAAACGGCGGGTGCGGCGGCAGTAGGGCGGGCCAAGGCGTTTCGAAACGCCTTTCCACGCGCTTTGCAAAGCGCGTCCCGCCGGCACGGTCACAGAATCTCGAGCACTGCTTCCGGCGGGCGGCCAAGACGGGCCCTGTCGCCCTTGAACACGATCGGGCGTTCGATCAGCTTCGGGGCCGCGACCATGGCCCGGATCAGCGTGTCGTCGTCGCTGTCACGGCTGAGGCCCATCGCGCCGAAGTCTTTTTCCCTGGTCCGCATCGCCTCGATCGGGCGCAGGCCCAGCGCCGCGAGGGCTGCGCGAATCTCGGCCTCGTTCGGTGCCTCTTCGAGGTATCTGCGGATGATCGGGCGCAGCCCCTGCGCCTCGATCAGCGCCAGGGTCTCGCGGCTCTTCGAACAGCGCGGATTGTGCCAGATGGTGACGTCACTCACAGCCAGTCTCCTCTCTTCGTGCCCACCGCATCCGAGACATGGGCATATCCGTCGCGTGCCAGCAGGTCTTCGAGACCGCGGGTGATCTCGTCCACCAGGCTCAGCCCGTGGTAGACCAGCGCGGTGTAGAGCTGCACCGCCGTCGCGCCCGCGGTGATCTTGGCATAGGCGTCTTCGGCGCTGGCGATGCCGCCGACCCCGATCAGCGGCAGGTGGCCCTGGGTCAGCGCCGACAGCTTGGCGAGCACGCGGGTCGATTTCTCGAACAATGGCTTGCCGGAAAGCCCGCCCTGCTGTTTCCGGTTGCGGTCGCGCACCGCCTTGCGCGCGACGGTGGTGTTGGTGGCGACGATGCCGTCGAGCCGCACCGAATGGGCAACCTCGACGATGGCCTCGAGCTCCTCGTCGCCGAGATCGGGGGCGATCTTCAGCAGCACGGGAGTGTATCTGTCCTGCCTCTCGCGCACCTCGAACACCCGCTCCAGCACCGCTTTCAGCGCCTCCGGGCCCTGGAGATCGCGCAGCCGCTCGGTGTTGGGCGAGGAGACGTTGACGGTGACGAAATCCACATGGCGACCGCAGGCCTCGAAAACCCGGGCGAAATCGCCGGCGCGGTCATCGCTGTCCTTGTTGGCGCCGAGGTTGAGCCCCACCGGCACCGGATGGTCGTGGGACCGGCGCGACAGCCGCAGGGCCGCCGCCTCCATCCCGTCGTTGTTGAACCCCATCCGGTTGATGATCGCCTCGTCGCGGTAGAGCCGGAACAGCCGCGGTTTCGGGTTGCCCGGTTGCGGGCGCGGGGTGATCGCGCCGGCCTCGATGAAGCCGAAACCGGCGCGCGCCAGCGCATCGACCACCTCGGCGTTCTTGTCATAGCCTGCCGCGAGCCCGACCGGATTGGGCAGTTTCATCCCGGCCACGGTGGTCGCGAGGGCGGGGCTGGTGTGCAGACCGGGCATCGGCGCGATGCCGGCTTTCACCGCCATCAGCGACATCTTGTGGGCGGTCTCGGCGTCGAACCGGTGCAGCGTCCACATGCCGAGGCGTTCGAAGGGGGTCATGGCATCACCGCCGGAAAGACGTGCCGGTCGTCGGGGCCGAGCGGCAGCGGGCGCGACCAGGCGACATCGGTGGCGTCGAGCTCGCGGTAGAGATGCGGAAACAGCGCGCCGCCGCGGGCCGGTTCCCACTTGAGATCGGTGCCGAGCCGGTCGACGTCCACCGCCACCAGCCTGAGCCCGGGTTCGCCGGCAAAGTACTTCGCGGCGGTTTCGGGCGCCTGGGTGGCGGTCGACAGGTGGATGTACCCGTCCTTGAGGTCGATCGGCGCCCCGGGCGTCGAGCTCCTGGCGGCGAAGGCCTCCCATTCGGGGGCGCGGAAGATCTTGTAGACCAGCATGGGAGGGATGTGCCCGGGGATGCCGGTCGCGTCAAGATGGCGGCGCCGCGCAGGCCGTGCCCCGCCGGCACCAGGCGGGCATAGACCGCACCGAAAGACGCGCCGGCCTCGACCTCGAGGATGAGCCCGCGCAGCCCAGCCCGTCCATGGATCTGCTCGATTTCCCCGACCAGGCGGGCAGCGGCGCCGTAGGTCGCACGCCAGTCATGCCCCGGATGCAGCCGGCCCCAGTCGCGATAGCTTCGGGCCACGCAGATCCAGGCGGCATCGCGCGGATCGTCGGGCCGGTCGAGCCGCGGGTCGTCCGACAGAAGGCTCGCAAGCCCCTCGTCGAACCACGCAGGGATGCGCTGGTCCCAGAGGTCGGAAAGCCGCACCGAGCCCTGCAATTCGGCGTGGATGCGCTCATGGGTGACGATCATCCCGGTCTGACCCTCGGGGCCGATCAGGAGGAGGTGATGGCCATAGGTGAGGCCCCGCGGCGCGAGCCCGAAGGTCTTGGCGCACCCTTGCGTGGTGCAGAAGACAAGGCGCGGGCGGGTGTCGAGCGGACCGAAAAAGGCGGCGACCGTCGCGTCGGGCAGCCCGGCAAGGCTGCGGGACCGCACCGCGAAGCCGGGGTCATCGACGAAGACACCCGGCGCGGCCTCGGTCAGGCCGATCAGGGCCGGCGCGAGCGCCCGGTGCGGACCGGGCAGGGCGGCCCAGGCGGTCGACAGGCCGAGGCACAGACATCCGGCCAGACCGAGGCGAGCCTGCGAAGGCGCATGTTTCCTGTCCTCCCCGGGGGTCCTCCCGGGAAAATGTGCGGCTGCGGGTCACCGGTGTTCGAGGCCCCTCCGCCACCTCGTCACGTACCGTAACAGCGGTTCGGCGGCACGCGCCGGGCAATGGGTTTTTGACAGGCGGTACCGACTCGCGCCAAGCTTACGCCAGAAATGAAACCAGGGAGCCCCCATGCATACTCGTCTTCTCACATCTGTCGCGGCGCTTGCGCTGACCGCAGGTGCCGCCCAGGCGGATTACACGCTGACAATCCTTCACACCAACGACTTCCACGCCCGGTTCGAACCGATCTCGAAATACGACTCGACCTGCGCGGAAGAGGACAACATGGCCGGCGAATGCTTCGGCGGCTCGGCGCGGATGATGACCGCGATCGAGGAAGCGCGGGCCCGCTCGAACAATTCGGTGCTGGTCGACGGCGGCGACCAGTTCCAGGGCACGCTGTTCTACACCTATTACAAGGGCAAGCTCGCCGCCGAGATGATGAACAAGATGGGCTACGACGGCATGACCGTCGGCAACCACGAGTTCGACGACGGGCCGGAAGTGCTGCGCGGTTTCATGGACGCGGTCAATTTCCCGGTCGTGATGTCGAACGCCGACTACTCCGGCGAACCGATGCTGCATGACAAGCTGCAGAAGTCGACCGTGATCGAACGCGGCGGCGAAAAGCTCGGCCTCATCGGCCTCACCCCGGTCGATACCGACGAGCTGTCGTCGCCGGGCCCGAACGTGATCTTCACCGATCCGGTCGGCGCGGTGCAGGCCGAGGTCGACAAGCTGACCGAAATGGGCGTGAACAAGATCATCGTGCTGTCGCACTCGGGCTATCTGGTCGACCAGCGTGTCGCTGCCGAGACCACCGGGGTCGATGTGATCGTCGGCGGGCATGACAACTCGCTCCTGTCGAACACCATCGAAGGCGCCAAGGGCCCCTACCCGACCATGGTCGGCGACACCGCGATCGTGCAGGCCTATGCCTACGGCAAGTTCCTCGGCGAGCTCAACGTCACCTTCAACGACGACGGCGTGATCACCGAAGCGATGGGCGAGCCGATCATCATGGACGCCGCCGTCACCGAGGACGAGGCGACCAAGGCGCGCATCACCGAGGCGGCGCAGCCGCTCGAAGAGATCCGCAACAAGGTGGTGGCCGAAGCCGCCGAGGCGATCAACGGCGAGCGTGACGTGTGCCGCCAGATGGAATGCGCGATGGGCAACCTCGTCGCCGACGCGATGCTCGACCGCGTAGCCGACCAGGGCATCACCATCTCCATCGCCAACAGCGGCGGCCTGCGTGCCTCGATCGACGCGGGCGAGGTGACGATGGGCGAGGTGCTGACGGTGCTGCCGTTCCAGAACACGCTGTCGACCTTCTTCGTCTCCGGACAGGACGTGATCGATGCGCTCGAAAACGGTGTCAGCCAGCACGAAGAAGTCGCGGGCCGCTTCCCGCAGGTTGCCGGCCTCAAGTTCACCTATGATGTCAGCCAACCCGCCGGATCCCGGGTGTCGGACGTGATGGTCGCGGAGGGCGACGGCTTCGTTCCGATCGACCCGGCGGCGAATTACGGCGTGGTGTCGAACAACTTCGTGCGCACCGGCGGTGACGGCTACAAGATGTTCGTGAACGCCGCGGACGTCTACGACTTCGGGCCGGACCTCGCCGATGTGACCGCCGAGTATCTCGCCGAACATGCGCCCTACATGCCCTACACGGACGGGCGGATCAGCGCGAAGTAAGGGTTTCGGGCCGGCGTTCCCGGCCCGACCCACGCCCGATCTGCTGGCGCGGGTCGGGCCCAGGCAAAGACGCCCGGGGGCTCTGCCGCCCGCATTCCGGGGGCTCCGGAGGCCGCCGGATCGCGAACCCGGCAGGCGATTTCGCCAAGCGGTATCACCGCGCGGGCCCGGGTGTTCGCGCCAGCAATGAGGGGACGGCATGTCCGACAGTCCGACCGGGCGTTGCGCCTGCGGCGAGATCCGCTACCGGCTCACCGATGCGCCGATCATCGTCAACACCTGCCACTGCACCTGGTGTCAGCGCGAGACCGGCTCGGCCTTCGCCCTCAACGGGGTCATCGAGGTCGACCGGATCGAGGTGACGCGAGGGGCCCCGGTGGCGGTGGACCTGCCCTCCGCCTCGGGCGGCGGACAGCGGGTGACGCGCTGTCCGAGCTGCCAGGTGGCGCTGTGGTCGCAGTATCTCGGCGGCAGCCCCGGGCTCGCCTATGTCCGGATGGGCACGCTGGACGACACCGGCGGCATCGTGCCGGACGTGCATATCTACACCTCGACCAAACAGGATTGGGTGATCCTGCCCGAGGGCGTGCCCGCCTTCGAGGGCTTCTATCGTCCGAGCGCGGTGCTGTCGCCGGAACGCTACGCGCGGTTCAAATCGGCGATCGGGCGGTAACATGGACCACCCGCTGATCGACCTCATCAACGCCCGCATCCGCGAAGCCGAAGAAGCCGGCGCATTCGACAATCTCGAAGGTGCGGGAAAGCCGCTGCCGCACCAGGACGATCCCGAGAATGCGCTGCTGAACCGGCTCATCCGCGAAAACGGCGCGGTGCCCGAGTTCGTGTCGCTGTCGCGCGAGCTTGCGCGGCTGCGCGCGGAACTGGCGGAGACGGGCGACCGCACCCGCCGGTACGATCTCCTCAGGGAAATGTCGATGATGGAGGCCCGGATCGACATCGCCCGCAAGCGCGGGACGCGCTGATCCGATCCATCGTCTCGCTTCCGGGTCGCGCCCGGCTCGGGGGCCGCAGGCGACGGCTGTACAAGTCCTGCCGTTTTCGCGCGCTTGCGCCCATTTCAAACCCGTAAATCGCCCCGTTTCCCCCATCACCGGGCCAGAATCCTCTGGCTAATTGGGATCAACGTCGGGGGACGGACGGGGCGGCGCGCCGAGGCGCGCCCCCCGGAGCGACATCAGGAGCGGCGCGATGGTGGTGACGACAGACGAGGGCTTCGCCCTCGCCTCGAATCTGGAAGAGGTGGCGCTCAGGCGGAAGCTGCTGTTCCGCCTGCTGCGCGACTTTGACTTTGCCAAGCCGAAAATCCGTGGCGAAATGATCACCGACCCGATCGCATGGGACCGCACCCGCGATCCGCGTCACCCGCCGGGACGCTAGAATTCCGCCCGCCGGCGGGGCAGACTGGCGCCATGTGCGGACGCATGGCCAACACCCTTCCCCCCGATTCCGTAGCGCGGCTGTTCTCGGCGACGCCCGCCAACCACCTGCCGCCGGTGCCCGACTACAACATCTGCCCGACCCAGCCCGTGGCCGTGGTGACGGCCCATGCGGGGCGGCGGCTCGGGCCGATGCGATGGGGGTTCCTGCCGGCCTGGTACAAGAGCCCGACCGACGGGCCGCTGCTGATCAACGCCCGTGCCGAGACCGTCGCCGAGAAGCCCGCCTTTCGCGCCGCCGTGCGCGAACGGCGCTGCCTGGTGCCGGTCACCGGGTTCTACGAATGGCACCGCACCAAGGAGGCGCGACTGCCCTGGTTCGCGTCCCGCGCCGACGGCGCGCCGCTGGTGCTCGGCGGGATCTGGCAGGAATGGGGGCCGGACCGGCTGCCGACATTTGCGATCGTCACCACCGAGGCCAACGCGGCGATGGCGCCGATCCACAATCGCCTGCCGCTGGTGATCGAGGAGCAGGACTGGGGGCTCTGGCTCGGCGAGCAGGGCCACGGCGCCGCGGTGCTGCTGAAACCGGCCGGCGACGACGTGCTCGCGCTGCATCGGGTATCAACCGCGGTGAATTCGAACCGGGCGGCAGGGCCCGACCTGATCGAACCCGTCGAGGCGTGACGCTGTCGCCGCCGACGCGCGCACGGTCGGGCGACGCCTGTCCACGGGGCGTGAACGACGCCAAGCACCTGCACGCATACGTTTGATCTTATTGCTTTTCTTTCCCGTCCGGAAATCCGGAAATCCGGAGTCCCGGAAACAGCGTTGCAGACCCCGGGTATCGTCCGGGGCGACGTGCAAGGGCGGGAAAAGGTGAAGCCCCGTCCGGCAAGGGGTTCGGACGGGGCTTCGAAATCGCGCTGGAATCGGGGGGGCGGAAACGAGCGCGATAGTGGTGTCAGGCGCCGGCGCGCACGCGAGGTGCGAACCGTGCGCGCCGGTGTTGGTCAGGCTGCTGCGGCATAGGCCGTCGCCTGGCCGGTTGTCAGGGCGTCGTCCGCGGCGAGGGCCGCGACGAGATCGGCGGCGTCCCGGCCGCGATAGGCGACGTAGGGGGACGGGCGGCCGGACCGCCCGATCTCTTCGAGCGTGGCGACCGCGCCGGGGATGGTGGATTGCGCCAGGATCAGCGCTCCACCTTCGACATAGACCAGTTCGTCGTTCTCGCAATGCAGCGTGAGCACGTCGAAATGGCGCAGTGCACGAAACCGTTCCACCCCGCGGAAACCGACGAGGGCTTTCGCCGGGATGAGCGCGAAGGGATCGCCCGTCCGGCTTTCTGCCTCGTCGCTTTCGATCATCACGTTCTGCTCGGGCAACAGGACCATCGGTTCGCAGTTGCCGATGGCGCCCGCCGGTACGTGAATCGGGTTGGCGAAGCTGGGTGCGGTATCGTCATCGACGAACTGGGTGGCGCGGGTGATGGCGACGATCTCTTGCGGTCCGTTGTCGAAGGTCAGGACGCGGTCGCCGATGGCGAGCATGTCGACCGACCGCCAGCCATCGGCGGTCGCGATCCGGGTCCCCGAGGGTATGCCGCGCATCTGGTAGTCGGTGCAGGGCATTGCCGAGCCCGACTCGGCCCGGTAGTGAACCGGGCGCTCGCGGAAGTGTTCGTACATCGGACCAAACATTTTCTCTACATTCCCATCTCGAAGCCGGGTGGCAGCCCGTGGCGCTTCCGTGTCGATGCTTAAGGATTGATTTGGTCCGGGGGAGAATCTTCGGCATGAATTGGGCAATGTTGAGGCATTATCCCGAATAAGGATACGAACCTCTCCCGGTTGCCGGGGTTGTGGCCCATTCGTGGATGAAATGTGTCAGGAGAAGGTATAGCCGAACCGATTTATGTCGGTTTCGCAGAGTTCCGCCACGATTTCAGCCTCCGAATCGCCGTAGTAGGCCCGCCAGTCGCGGTCCCGATTCGATTGGTTAACATGCGGCAGCGGCGCGAGACCGAAGCCGAGATGCGCCTCGAGCGGCGCCAGATCTTCGTCGAGATGTTCGAGGCGGATGAACAGATCGGCCCGTTCCACCCCGGCCGCGTCGGTCACATAGCGGCCATAGGGCGCCGCGGTCGCGTTCGCCCGGGTCAGCGGCGCCCGCAGGAAGGCGGCGAAGTCGAGCGTCTTGGCGAGACCGACGGCGGGATGGTCGAAGCTCTGGGCCCTCAGCCAGTGGTAGTAGCTCACCATCCGGTCCCAGGGATTGCGCACCAGGGTGAAGACGAACAGGGCTTCCATCTCCTCCTGGGTCGCCAGGCCATAGAGGTCGGTGAGCATCGAATGCTTCCACAACCGCCCGGAGGTTTTGACCCCGTCGAGCCGGCGGCGTCGCCGCGTCGCCTTGGGGGTGTCGCCGACCAGGATGTCGTCGGCCATGGCGCGCGCTTCGAGGGCGAGCGCGAGCGAGGTGCCGCCGGTCTTGGGGGCGTGGACGAAGATGTAGCGGCGGCCGCGCGAAAGGATCATGGCAAGACGCTAGCCGACCGGACGGGAGGGGGCCAGCGGCTTGGACCCTGGCGCGCGTTCGGGGCCGGGCGCAGGCCGCCGCGCGGCGGCGTCACGCGGGCGCGCGCCCGCGTCTGCCCGCCCGCGGCACGCGCTATTCCTTCACGTAGGGCTGACCGTCCGCTGCCGGCGGCCGCGCCTTGCCGATGAGGCCCGCAACCACGACGATGGTGGCGAGGTAGGGCGCCATGGCGAGAAACTCCGACGGGATCGGCGTGTTCAGGAGCGCGAGCTTCTGCTGCAGCGAATCCGCAAAGCCGAAGATCAGCGCCGCCATCAACGCCCCCACCGGGTGCCAGCGGCCGAAGATCATCGCCGCAAGCCCGATGAACCCGCGCCCGTTGGTCATGTTCTCATCGAACCGCCCGACCGAGCCGAGGGTGAAATAGGCGCCGCCGAAACCGGCGACCATGCCCGCGAGGGTGACATGCAGGTAGCGCGTCCAGTAGACATCGACGCCCAGCGTATCGGCCGCGCGCGGGTGTTCGCCCACCGCCCGGGCACGCAGGCCGCCCTTGGTGTGGAACAGGTAGTAGGTGGCGATACCGACGAGGATCAGCGCGCCGTAGACGAAGATGTTCTGGGTGAACAGCATCGGCCCGAGCACCGGGATATCCGACAGCACCGGGATCTCGATCTTGCGAAACACCTGGGCGTTGTTCATCCAGCGGTGTTCGGCGAAGACCTGGCTGGTGACGTAACTCGTCAGCCCCAGCACGAACAGGTTGATGACCACGCCGGCAATGATCTGGTCCATTCGGAAGGTCACCACCAGGGCGGCCAGCATCAGCCCGAACATCCCGCCGATGGCGACGGCGGCCACCAGGCCGATCCACGACCCGAGCAGCGAGCCCATCAGCGCGCCGGTAAAGGCGCCCGCGAGCAGCATCCCCTCGATGGCGATATTGACCACGGCGACCCGCTCCGAAAGCACGCCCGCCAGCCCGCCGAGCGCAATCGGCACCGCGCGCACCATGGTCTCGCTGAGCATGCCGGTCAGGTTGAAGCTCTTGCCGGCGTCGGCCCAGACCAGGAAGGCCAAAACGGCGATCCCCAGCCCGACACCGATGAACACCGTCGCCCAGCGCCCGCCACCGCGAAAGAACAATCGCGCGCCGAGAAAGGCGAGCAGCGCCGCCACCACGGTATTGAAACCGCCGGGCACCACCAGGTCGGGGATCTGGATCGGATCGCGCGGGCCGGTGAGCTTGAAGGTCGCCACCTCGCCGGGCACCACGTCGAGAATGAAGAGCACCAGCACTGCGAGGGCTATGAGCACCCCGCCGGTGATCCGGGCCCGCAGCGCGCCCGAGCTTTCGATTTTCTGCTGGGCGATCGAGGCGGTTGTTATCTCGGTCATGTCACTTGCCCCCCTTGGATTGACGGGAGAAGCCCCATGGGAAGATCGCGCGCACCAGGAGCGGTGCGGCGATGAAGACGATGATCAGCGCCTGGATGATCGCGATCAGGTCGATCGAGACCCCGGCATCCACCTGCATCTGGCGCCCGCCCGCTTCGAGCCCGCCGAACAGGATGCCGGCGAACAGGATGCCCACCGGGTGCGAGCGTCCGAGCAGCGCCAGCGCGATGGCGTCGAAACCGATCCCGGCCGAGAAGCCGGGGCTCGCGCGGCCGAGCACGCCCTGCACCTGGGCCGCCCCTGCGAGCCCGGCGAGCGCACCCGCGGTGGCCATCGCCGCGACGATGATGAGCCCGGACCGCATGCCTGCGTAGCGCGCCGCATCGGGGTTGGCGCCGGAGGCGCGGAAGGCGAAGCCGATCTTCGAGCGAAACAGCAGCCACCAGACGAAGGCGACCGCGATCAGCATCAAAAACAGCCCGGCATGCAATCGCAGGTTGGGGTCGATCCAGTCCAGCAGCTGCGGCAGTTCGCCCGCCGGGGGCACCGATTTCGAAATCGGGTCCGAGCGCCCCTCCTTCTGGATATAGGGCTGGCGCAGCAGGTAGACGAGAATCTGGAAAGAGGTGAGGTTGAGCATGATCGTCGAGATCACCTCATGTGCCCCGGTGGTGGCCTTGAGAATGCCGGCAATCGAGGCATAGAGCGCCCCGATCACGGCGCCCGCCGTCAGCGACAGCAGCATCAGCACCGGAAACGGCAGCCCGGGGAAGCTGAACGAGAAGATCGCCGCCGCCATGCCGCCCATCAGCAGCTGGCCCTCGGCACCGATGTTGAACAGCCCCGCCCGGAAGCCGAGACCGAGACCGAGGCCCGCGAGCACCAGCGGGATCGCCGCCGTCAGCGTCTCGGAAAAGGCGTTGAGCGAGCCGAACGAGCCCACGCCGAGCGCCACGAAGCTCTTGCCGATGGTGGCGATCGGCACCCCGGTGGCCACCATGATGAGCGCACCGAGCACCAGCGCCGCGACCACCGCAAAGATCGGCACGATCACCAGGTCTTCGAAGTTTTCCCGGCCCTGCGTGGCCCGTACCAGAAGCTTGCGGCCGGCGTCGTCCAGGTCGCGTTTCGCGATTGTAGATGTCATGCTGCCGCCTCCCCGCCGGATGCCCCGGCCATCGCCAGACCGACCTGGTTGCGGTCCGCCTTGCCGCCGGTGTTGTCGAACTCGGCCACGATCCGGCCTTCGAACATCACCAGAATGCGGTCGCTGAGCCCCATGATCTCGTCCAGTTCCGACGACACGATCAGCACGCCGTCGCCCTCGTCGCGGCTTTCGACCAGCCGCTGGTGAATGTATTCGATCGAGCCGACGTCGACGCCGCGGGTCGGCTGGCTCGCCACCACCAGCCGGGTCTGCCGCTCGAGCTCGCGGGCGACCACCATCTTCTGCTGGTTGCCGCCCGAGAGCGAGCCGCCGGGCAGGAAGACGGAGGGCGTGCGCACGTCGAAATCGACACAGAACGCGGCCGCCGTCTCGTGCACCCGCGGCCAGTTGATCGACCCGAAGGGCGCGGCATAGGCCTCGTCGTAATAGGAATTCAGCGCCATGTTCTCGGCGATGGTGAAGCTGTCGACCATCCCCATTCGGTGGCGATCCTCGGGGATATGCGCCATGCCGCGGAAATGACGGTCGCGCACGCTGGCGTGGCTGATGTCTTCGCCGGCGAAGGTGAGCGTGCCGGCATTCTGCCGGGCGAGCCCGGTGATGACCTCGACCAGCTCGGTCTGGCCGTTGCCCTGGACGCCGGCGATGCCGAGGATCTCGCCCGAGCGCACGGTGAACGAGACCGCGTCCAGCACCTTGTCGTCATTGTCGTCGAGCATGGTCACGCCTGCGAGGTTCAGCATTTCCTCGCCGGGGGTGGCGGGGCGCTTGTCGACGGTGAAGCTCACCGGGCGGCCGACCATCATCTCGGCGAGCTTCTCCTCGTCGAGCTCTTTCGGGTCGCCCTCGCCGGTGATCGCGCCCTGGCGCAGCACCGAGATCCGGTCGGAGATCGCCAGGATCTCGTGCAGCTTGTGGGTGATGAAGACGATCGCCTTGCCGGCGTCGCGCAGCGCGCGGACGATGCCGAAGAAGTCTTCGACTTCCTGCGGGGTGAGCACCGCCGTGGGCTCGTCGAGAATGAGCACGTCGGCTTCGCGAAACAGCACCTTGAGAATCTCGACCCGCTGCTGGATGCCCACGGGGAGGTTCTCGATCAACGCGTCGGCCGGCACGCGCAGCCCGTATTTGCGGTTGATCTCGTCGACCTGCGCGCGCGCGGTCTTGAGATCGAGATAGCCCAGGCGCCCGGTCGGCTCGACCCCGAGCACCACGTTCTCGGCGACGGTGAAGACGGGGACGAGCATGAAATGCTGGTGCACCATGCCGATCCCGGCCTCGATCCCCTCGCCCGGGCCCTCGAAGACCACCGGTTTTCCGTCGATCAGGATCTCGCCCTCGTCGGGCGAATAGAGCCCCGAGAGGATGTTCATCATGGTGGATTTGCCGGCACCGTTTTCGCCGAGCAGCCCCAGCACCTCGCCGCCGCGGATCGTCAGGTTGACATTGTTGTTGGCCACCACCGGACCGAAGCGCTTGGTGATCCCGCGCAGTTCGACGTCCATTGCCCTGCCCCCGTATCCGGGCGCGCTTTCCGGTGGGCCCCGTTTCCGCCCCCCGCGCGCCGCCTGAAAAAGACCCGCCGCCGGGGGTGCCGGCGGCGGGGAAGGGTCGGATTACATGCCGACCGAAATCGAACCGTCGATGATGCCGGCCTTGATCGCCTCCAGCTCGGCGGCGAGCTCGGCGGGCACGGCGTCTTCGAACGCGTGGAACGGGGCCAGCGAGACACCCTCGTTGGCCAGATCGCCGACAATGAGGCCACCCTCGAAGGTGTCGTTCATCGCCGCCTCGATCACCGCCTGCACGGTCGAGTCCATGCGCTTGAGAACCGAGGTCAGGTAGACGTGCGATTTCTCGCTGTCGGTCACCGCCTGGTCGGCATCGACGCCGATGATCTTCAGCGCGTCGGCGCCAAGCTCGTCGGCAAGTGCCGCCGAGCCGAGGCCGACGGGACCGGCCACCGGCATGACGATGTCGGCACCTTCGTCATAGAGGTTCTGGGCAAAGGCACGGCCGTCGTCGAGCGAGTCGAAGTTGCCGGTGAACAGGCCTTCCTTGGTCTCGAGGTTCCAGCCGAGCACGGTCACCTCGGTGCCCTTCTGGGCGTTGTAGTAGTTGGCCCCGGCCACGAAGCCGTCCATGAAGATCGTCACCGGCGGGATGTTGATGCCGCCGAAGGTGCCGAGCACGCCGGTCTCGGACATGCCGGCCGCGAGGTAGCCGGCAAGGAAGGCCGCCTGGTCGGTGGCATAGACCTGGCCGAGCACGTTCGGGATGGTCGGATCATAGGCATAGTCGACGATCGAGAACTTCTGGTCCGGGTTGGCCGCGGCGGAAGCGGCCGTCGCGTCCCCCATCAGGAAGCCGACGGTGATGATCACGTCGCAGCCGCCGCCGAGCAGCGAGTTGAGGTTGGCCTCGTAGTCCGACTCGGCCTGGCTCTCGAGGAACCGGCCCTCGATGCCATGCGCGGCGATCGCATCCTCGACGCCCTTCCAGGCCGTCTGGTTGAAGCCGGCGTCGTCGATCCCGCCGGTATCGGTCACCTGGCAGGCGGTGAAGGCCGAAGCGGCCGTTACCGTGCCGGCGACCATCGCCGCGGCAAGGCCGATCTTGGAAAGAAACGTCATGTGAACCTCCATGTCACACCGCGCCACCCTTCGGGCGCGGCTCTGATAAAAGACCCGCAATACGAGACAAACGCTCCCCTGGGCAGCGATTCCCCCTGCGGCCATGCCGGAGCTTAGCATGGGCATTTCCGAGGGTGTTGAATGAAATCAACATTCCGTCATATTTTGACCCAACGTTCAAAATACCGACACAATCGAGAGGTTTGTGATCGGCTCCTGCGCGACGAGGGGTTGCGAGGCGCACCATCCGCGACGCATCCTTTGGGCATGGACACCGAGACCGCCAATAGCTGGCTCGCCGAAAACTTCGCCGACTGGGTGCTCGCGCTGGAGCCGCGGGTCGATGCGATGGCCTGCACCGGCGTGGTGTTGTCGATCCCGGTGACGGCGCAGCTTGCGCGGGTGGGCGGGATCGTCTCCGGCCAGGCGCTCGCCACCCTCGCCGACACCGCCATGGTGATCGCCTGTGCCCGGCATTTCCGCGAATTCCGGCCGGTCGCGACGATCAACCTCGATCTGCAGTTCCTGCGTCCGGCAACCGGCACCCGGATCAACTGTGCCGCCGCCCTGGTCCGCCCGGGCAAGTCGCTGATCTTCGCCCGGGCCGTGCTGACTGCGGATCCGTCCGGAAAGGACGTCGCCACCGCCACCGCAACCTTCGCCGTGCCCTGATCCGGTCCCTTCTTCCGCATGGGCGTCGGACCGCGGATGCCTCGGCCTCCAGGTCACCCGGACCCACCCCCCCTGACGGCCCTGGCCCCTAGTCCCCTGGTCCCCTAGTCCCCTAGTCCCCTAGTCCCCTAGTCCCCTAGTCCCCTAGTCCCCTAGTCCCCTAGTCCCCTAGTCCCCTAGTCCCCTAGGGAATTAGCATGGCTTCCGGAGATACATACACCTGATTTCAATCACTTACAGGATATTCGCGTCAACTTTGCGTTAACCCGCTGCTCTCGATCGTCCTGGTCGACCGGCGATCTGACCGGAAGCGGACGGCCGAAAAAATGAAAGCGGCCCCGCGAACGGGGCCGCCTCCGAGGTACGGCCGGTGGAGATATCCGGCTATTCCTGAATGACAATGTATGTGTTTTCCTTGCCCACCGCGAACACGGTCTTGTACAACTCTTCCGCGTTGCCGATCTCAAGGCGGGTGCAGCCGTGCGAGGCGCGGCTGCCGAGCGCGTAGGTGTCGAAGGTGGCGTGGATCGCGAAACCTTCGAAGTAGAAGATCGCCCATGGCATCGGTGCGTTGCCGTATTGCCGCGAGCGGTGGTTCGGGCTGAACCAGGTTGGCTGCCAGGTGCCCGTGGGCGTGTCGTATCCATAGGTCCCGGTGGAGACAGGCCAGTTGAACAGCCGGCGGCTGCCCTGCATCACGGTCATTTCCTGGTCGGATTTGTCAATACGGATCGTGATCTGGTCGGATCGGCCCGATGTCGACAATCGTTCTGTTGCCTGCGCCCCTGTCGCAAGCAACGCCACGGCCGCAGCCGCGGGCGCAATGGCCTTCATAACAATGTTCATTTTGGCAGACTTTTTTTTGTTGCAGACTTTGGTTACCCCGAGTCGCAAGGGTACTGCTTAATCCCAAAAAATCAACCAATAAGGCAAATTTTAGGCATCGGAAACAATACCGTTGTCCAGACGCATTGTTCGGTCCATGCGCGACGCAAGTTCGAGGTTGTGCGTCGCGATGAGTGCAGAAAGACCGGTTTCGCGCACGAGCTCCATCAGCGCGGCAAAAACCGTCTCCGAGGTGGCCGGGTCGAGGTTGCCCGTCGGCTCGTCGGCGAGCAGCAGCGCGGGCGTATTGGCGAGCGCCCGGCAGAACGCCACCCGCTGCTGTTCGCCACCCGAGAGCGCCGCCGGGCGGTGGCCGCCTCGGGCGGCGACGCCGACCTTGTCGAGCAGCGCCTCGGCCTTGCGGCGGGCCGTCGCCTGGCCGATCCCGTTCGCGAGCTGCGGCAGCATCACGTTTTCGAGCGCGGTGAATTCCGGCAGCAGGTGGTGGAACTGGTAGACGAAGCCGACCTTTTCGCGCCGCACCCCGGTGCGGGCCCGGTCCGAGGCCTGGGTCATGTCGGCCCCCGAGATCGACACCCGTCCGGCGTCGGGGGTGTCGAGCAACCCGGCGATGTGCAGCAGCGTCGACTTGCCGGCGCCAGAGGGCGCGACCAGCGCCACGACTTCCCGGGGGGCGATCTCCAGCGACGCCCCCGACAGCACCCGGACCTCGCCGGGCTTGCCGCGGTTGTAGACTTTCTCGACACCCGCCAGCGCCAGCACCGGCTCATTCATAGCGCAAGGCCTCCACCGGGTTCATCCGTGCCGCCCGCCGGGCCGGCAACAGGGTGATGCCGAACGACAGGCCGAGCGACAGCGTCACTGCCGAGAGGACGTCGGCCAGTTCCACCTTGGCGGGCAGCTGGTAGATCCCGCGCACCGAAGGGTCCCAGACCCCGCCGCCGGAGAGGGCATCGACCAGGGCGAAGATCGGGTCGATGTAGAAAGCGAAAAGCACGCCCAGCACCACCCCCATCGCGGTGCCGACCAACCCGGTCGAGGCGCCGACGAGGAAGAACACCCGGAGCACCGAACCTTCGGTCAGCCCCATGGTGCGCAGGATGCCGATATCGCGGCCCTTGTTCTTCACCAGCATGACGAGGCCCGAGATGATGTTCATCGAGGCGATCAGCACCAGCACGCTCAGGATGACGAACATCACGTTGTCTTCCATTTCGAGCGCGCGCAGGAATGCGCCGGCCGAATCCTTCCAGGTCCAGGTCGAGGCCTCGGGCCCCGCCGCCGCCACCAGCGCCGGCAGCATCGTCTCGACCGCTTCGGGATCTTCCACCATCACCTCGATCTCGTCCGCGGTGCCTTCCTTGTTGAAGAAGCGCTGCGCCTCGTCGAAGGGCAGATAGATCCGGGTCGTGTCGATGTCCCACCGCCCGGCCGTGAAGATGTAGGTGACCGCGTAAGCGTTGACCCGCGGCGTGGTGCCGAAAGCGGTCTTGACCCCGTTGGGCGAGATGATCTTGATCTTGTCGCCGAGCTGCACGCCGAGCTTGCGCGCCACCCCCGAGCCGATGGCGATGCCCTCGGGGAAGTCTTCGAGCGCGCCCAGCGCCGTTTCCGGGCTGGCGACCCGCGGGATCGTCGCGAGGTCGGCGGGACGGATGCCGTAGATCTCGACCCCGGTATTCTCGGCGCCGTTGTTGGCCATCACCTGGCCCTTGACCAGCGGCGCGGCGCGGGTCACGCCCGGCACCGCGCGGATCCGCTCGGCCCAGGCGTCGAATTCCGGCATCTGCCGGTTCAGCGCGCCGTTGGCCCCGAGCCGGGCCTGCGAAAAGACCGTCACATGGGCATTGGCCCCGAGGATCGTATCGACGAATTCCTCGCGAAACCCGGTGCGGACGGCAAGGGTGATGATGAGCGCCGCCACCGCGAGGGTGATGCCGACGAGGCTGATCCAGGTCATCACGCTCACGCCGCCCTCGGCGCGGCGCGCCCGCAGGTAGCGCCAGGCGATCATCCACTCGAAACGGGAAAACGGCGGGGTCGATTTGGCCAAGTCCAAGCCTTTCCAGGATTTGCGGCACCCTGCTGCGGAGGGCCGGGAAGGTCAAGCGGCGCGGCCGAGGTTGGCGGCCATGTGACCGCGACGGCGCGCCGCTGCCGCGGGGGCGGGCGCAGGGTGGGCGAAGGGTGGGCGAAGGGTGGGCGAAGGGTGGGCGAAGGGTGGGCGAACTCGGACAGGGTATCAAGATATTGTTTTTGTTACCGATAGCGCTAACTGTCTTTCGCGGGCGAACCCCGGGCGAGGCGGTCGGGTGCGGGGCCAGCATCGGCGCAGGCCGCCAGGGCCATCGCGCGTGGGCTGCCGCGCAGCGCCAAGCCAGGTGCCGCTGTGGTGCGCCGACCGGGCAACGGCGCGGCATTCCCGGGGCCCCAGCGGGCGCGGGTCCGCGCGGAACCCGCTTGGACACGTCCATCTCGAAAGTCGACGACGCGCACATTGCGCCCGTTCAGTGCTATTCTGGCAGTACATGGCTCGATGTGTCAGGGCTCAGATCATCGATCAACCGAAGCGATAAGGAGGTTTTCTATGGCCGCCACGAATTTCAGACTGACACCCGACCCCGACGAAATGCTGCCTTCGGATCTTACAGATCCAGGCGCTTTCACGAGCGACGACACCAACGAACGAAACTGGCTCAGGTTCGAGAAGGACGACGAGACAATCATGGTCGGCGTCTGGGAATGCGCGCCGTGCCGAGAAGAGATTGACGCCTATCCGGTGCATGAGATGATGACGGTGATCTCCGGGTCGGTGACGCTGACACATCCGGACGGCAACGCCGAGACCTTCACGGCCGGTGACACGTTCTTTGTCGAAAAAGGAAGTCGTTTGATCTGGGAGATCACCGAGACCCTGAAGAAGTACTACATGATCGCCTCTTAGTTGGTCTGGATTGCTGGCCAGAAAAACCAGGCCCGGTGGAATTGCCAGCAGACGAGCTGCATTGAGGGTCCATCGGCGGTTCCGGATGCAATAAGGTCACTTCGGGTCGGGTGATCGCGACTGCGGCCGGAGCGGGTCATTGCGATGTCCGGCAAGGGGCTCTGCGAAGACTTGCCTGCCCCGCGGCGGCTTGATCGGTCCTCGTCCTGCCCCGGATCCGGCCCCCCGGACCAGCGACCTCGACGGAGCGCGGCCGGGTGCGACCTGTCACGCCCGCCGCAGGCGCCGCCGTCCGAACAGCAACCCCAGCACCAGCGTCACCAAGAGCCAGCCGCCCGCGTAGCCGATGCCGGCGAAGATCAGCCCCTCGGAGGCGACCGGCACCGCCGGCTGGAAATCGTCCCAGGTGCGCTGGGCAAGCTCGGGGTCGCGGAACCGCCAGGCCCGGGCCAGGCGCTGGAGCGGGGCCGCGCTCGCCAGCGCCTGGTAGTCGGCGTTGAGGCGTTCGTAGCGGTAGATGCGGGTGCGCATGTCGCCGGAGAACTGGTCGCCGAACCGGGTGCCCTGAAGCTCGCCCAACGCCTCTTCGCGGGTGAGCCCGCCGACCCGCGCCGCGGTGTCGAAGGCGATCGTCACCGCACGCAACTCGTCGGCGGCGCCGGACAGGCGCTGGATGTATTGCTGCGAAAACTCGGGGAATTGCGACAGCGCCACCGCGCCCGCAATGCCACCCGCCAGGGCCAGGATCCGCATGTCTGCCTCGCGCTTGTTGTTTTGCGCAAGGATAGGCCACGGCCCGCACCGGTCAAGTGGGCGGTCGGCCCGTCGCGGAAACGCGCCGGTCAGCCGGCAAGGCGCGCGAGGGCGGCGCGGGCCGCCGCGAGCGGTGCGGCGCGGCCGAACATCCTTACCGAGGCCCAGACACCTTCGATCAGCAAGAACACCTGTGCCGCGATCGCCTCGGGATCGTCGACCCCCTGCAGACCGGCCCGCCGGGTGAGTTCCGCGAGAACCCTGCGCTTGACCTGCATTGCCGCGGCATGGGCCGGGTGCGCCGGGTCGGAAAACTCCGAGGCGGAGACCTGGAACGTACAGCCCAGGCAGCGGTCCTCGGCCGCGACGTCGATCATCGCGTTTGCGTAGTCGGTCAGCGGCGTCGGCGTGTCATCGGGCGGTGCGGCCGCCTCCGTCAGGCCTTCGGCGCGCTCGATCCAGGCGACGATGAGATCGTCCTTCGACGGAAAGTGGTTGTAGAACGTGGCCTTGGCGACCCCCGCCTCGGCGATCACCCGGTCGATGCCGACCGCCCGGAACCCCTTGCGGTAGAACAGCGGCCCGGCGGCATCGAGGATGCGGGCGCGGGCCGGCGGAGTTTTGCGATCACCGGTTCGCGATCCGGTGACAGGCGATGGGCTTGACATATAGACAGACCTGTCTGTATTTGTTGCGGCAGGTAGACGAACCTGTCTGTCTGTATCACGGGAGATCCGGAAATGAAAATAGCGATACTCGGCGGCGGCATGGTCGGCCAGACGCTGGGCGGCAAACTTGTCGCCAACGGTCATGATGTCACCATCGGTGTGCGGTCGGCGGACGCCGCGACCCTGTCGAAGCCGCGCAACTATGCCGAAACGCTCGATGACTGGGTCAAGGCAACCGGCGGGCGGGCGGCCGACTTCGCCACGGCTGCGGCGGGAGCCGAGATCGTCTTCAACGCCACCTCGGGGCTCGTTTCGCTCGCCGCGCTGTCGGCTGCCGGCAGCGAAAACCTCGCCGGCAAGGTGGTGATCGATGTCTCCAACCCGCTCGATTTCTCCGACGGCATGCCGCCGTTCCTGCCCGCCGCCCTCAGCGAGCGCACCAGCGTCGGCGCCGAGATCCAGAAGGCGTTTCCCGAGGCGCTGGTGGTCAAGGCGTTCAACACGATCTCGGCGGTGGTGATGGTCGACCCGGGCCAGATCCCCGGCGTCGAGCTGCTGATCTCGGGCAATTCCGCCGAGGCCAAGGCGCGCGTCGCGGCCCTGGCCCGCGACGAGTTCGGCTGGCAGGAAATCGTCGACCTCGGCGACATTTCCGCCGCGCAGGGCACCGAGCACCTGATGCCGCTCTGGCTGACCCTCTATATGCAGGCGGGCTCGCCGCTGGTGGCGCTCAAGGTCATCCGGGGCGACGGCGCCTGAGGCGGCGCGGCGCCGGCCGTCACATGTGCCCCGCGTAGATCTCCTTGAGCCGCGCCACCGCGAGCGCGGGCGCCAGCTCCTCGCTTTCGCCGGTGCGCCGGGAGGTGAGTTCGACCACCCCGGTCTTGAGGCCCCTCGGGCCGACGGTGATCCGCCAGGGCAGGCCGATCAGGTCCATGGTGGCGAACTTCGCCCCGGCCCGCTCGGACCGGTCGTCGTAGAGCGGCTCCAGCCCGGCTTGGGTGAGCGCCTTGTAGAGGTCGTCGCAGGCCGCATCGCAGGCGGCGTCGCCCTGGCGCAGGTTGACGATCCCGGCGTGGAAGGGGGTGACGCCTTCGGGCCAGATGATGCCGTTGTCGTCGTGGTTGGCCTCGATGATCGCGCCGATGAGCCGCGACACGCCGATGCCGTGCGAGCCCATGTGGACCGGCACCTTGTTGCCGTCGCCGTCCTGCACCACCGCGCCCATCGGCTCGGAATACTTGGTGCCGAAGTAGAAGATCTGCCCGACCTCGATGCCGCGCGAGCTTTTGCGCCGGGCCTCGGGCACATCGGCGAACACGACCGGATCATGGGTCTCGTCGGTGCGCGCGTAAGGCGTGGTCCATTCGGTGCAGATGCCGGCGACCTCGTCGCGGTCCTGGAAGTCGATCTCGCGGGTGCCGAGCTTCAGATCGGTGATCGCGCTGTCGTAGAAGACCTCCGACTCGCCGGTCTCGGCCAGCACCAGAAACTCGTGGGTGTCGTCGCCGCCGATCGGCCCGCTATCGGCGCGCATCGGGATCGCCTGCAACCCCATGCGCTCGTAGGTGCGCAGGTAGCTCACCATGTGGCGGTTGTAGGCGTGCATCGCACCGGCGTAGTCGACGTCGAAATTATAGCCGTCCTTCATGAAGAATTCGCGCCCCCGCATCACCCCGAAGCGCGGCCGGATCTCGTCGCGGAACTTCCACTGGATGTGGTAGAGGGTGAGCGGCAGGTCCTTGTAGGACGACACATGGGCGCGGAAGATGTCGGTGATCATCTCCTCGTTGGTGGGCCCGTAGAGCATGTCGCGCCCGTGCCGGTCGGTGATGCGCAGCATCTCCTCGCCGTAATCCTCGTAGCGCCCGGATTCGCGCCACAGGTCCGCCGGCTGCAGCGTCGGCATCAGCATCGGCACGTGGCCGGCGCGGATCTGCTCCTCGTGGACGATGTTTTCGAGCTTGCGCAGCACCTTGAAGCCGAGCGGCAGCCAGGAATAGATCCCCGCCTGCTGCTGCTTGATCATCCCCGCCCGCAGCATCAACCGATGCGAGGCGATCTGCGCCTCGGCGGGGGTTTCCTTCAGGACCGGCAAAAAGTAGCGGGACAGGCGCATGGGGGCCTCATGGCTGGGGTTACGGGTCGTCCGCTTCCCTAGCCGAGCGCCGGGGCACGGGCAAGGGCGGCCCATCGGACGGATCCAGAAACCGCGTTCGGGTGATCATTCTCCTCTTGAGTTTTGCGATATAGTCACTATTTACTAGTCATCAGTGACTATGGAGATAACAATGACACCCGGATACACCTTCCTGTCGAAATCCACCGCGAAACCCGGCAAGCTCGACGATCTCATCCGCATCACCTGCGAACCGCCAGCCGCGCTCGACCGCGACACAGGTGGCGTGATCGGCTGGCAGGTCTCGGTTGACCGCGACCGCAACACCGTTGCTGTCTGGGCGACGTGCCGCGACAAGGCGGTGGTCTACGACTACCTCGCCACTGACCGGGGCAAGGCGAACCACGGAGACGAGGCTGAGATGGCCGAAATCATCGACACATTCGAGATGTTCGACCTCACGCCGATGGCGGGACGGCTGCCGACATGAGCCACGCACGGGCGCGCGAACTGGCGGTGTTGAGCCTGCTCGCCGCCCACCCGGCGCATGGCTACGAGATCGCCAAGGCGGTCTCGACCGGGCCGCTCGCCCTGCTGGGGCTCTCGCGCGCCGCCGTCTATGCCATCCTCGACCGGTTCCGCGCGCGCGATTGGGTCGAAGAACATGCCGAGCCCGGCGGCGCCTATCCCGATCGGACCGTGCTGAGCCTGACCGAGGCGGCCCGGCGCGCGCTCGACGACGAGATCGCGGCGCTTGGCACCCTGCCGCTGCCCGCCACCGTCCCGCTGGTCGCGCTCACGATGTGCCTCGACAGCGGCGCCGCGCTGCCGCCCGGCGCCCTCGACCGGCTGATCGCGGCCCGCGAAAGCATGCTCGCAGGATGGCCGGCCGATGCGACACATGCGGCCAGCGCCACGCAACGCCTGGCGCGGCGGGTGATCGAGGCCGAGTTGGCCGTGCTGAGAGAGCTCGGCACCGAGCCGGGCGCCTGACCCCGGTGTCACGCCGCCTCACGTCCGCGTCATCGGCCTGATCCTCCCGCCGCGACGCCCCGTACCCAGGGTCATGAAACGCTTACCCCCCAGGAGGAAAACCATGAACGTCACTCTCAGGACCACCCTCGCCGCCGCCGCTCTGACCGTTGCCGGCTCGGCCGCCATCGCCGACAACCACGGCGAGATGAAGACGATCGTCGAGATCGCCGCCGGCAATGCCGATTTCGAAACCCTCGTCGCCGCCGTCACCGCGGCCGGCCTCGTCGACACGCTGTCGGGCGAGGGCCCGTTCACCGTCTTCGCGCCGACCGACGCCGCCTTCGCCGCCCTGCCCGAGGGGACCGTCGAGGGGCTGCTGAAGCCGGATGCCAAGGGCGACCTCACCAACGTGCTGCTCTACCACGTGGTACCGGGCAAGGTGATGGCGGGCGACGTCGCCATCGGCGCCGCTTCCGTCGGCACCGCGCTGGACGGTGCCAGCGTCTGCGTCATCCTCGACGGCGGCGTGATGCTCGACGACGGCTCCGGCACCATGGCCAACGTGGTCAGCGCCGACATCGAGGCCTCGAACGGCGTGATCCACGTCATCGACAAGGTGATCCTGCCGGGCAATTCGCCCGACTGCTGACGGGCGTGATACCTCCCTGAACGCCGCCCCGAGCACCCGTTGCCCGGACAGGCGCAGGCCTCGCGGCCTGCGCCTTTTTGCGTGTCGCCACCGGCCCCGGGGCCACCGCGCCCTTGAAACACCCGGCCAAACAGGCAAGGTTCGGCGCAAAGGTACTGGAGTAGCCGATGGCCCTGCCCGTCTCGACCCAACTGCGTTACTGGTCCATCGCCGCGGCGGTGTTCTTCGTCGCGCTGTGGTTCCTCGGCGACGTGATTCTGCCCTTCGTCCTCGGCGGCGCGGTGGCCTATTTCCTCGACCCGGTCGCGGATCGGCTGGAACGCTGGGGGCTGGGCCGGCTGGTCGCCACGATCGTGATCTCGGTGCTGGGGCTGCTGACCTTCGTGCTGCTGGCGCTGCTCGTCGTCCCGTCGCTGGTGTCCCAGGCGGTCCAGCTCGTCAACAGCGCCCCGACCTATGCACAGAATTTCCAGACCTTTCTGACCGAACGCTTCCCCTCGCTGATGGACGAAGGCTCGATCCTGCGCCAATCGCTCAACACCCTCGGGCAGACCGTTCAGGAACGCGGCGGCCAGCTGATCGAGGCGCTGTTCAGCTCGGCGATGGGGGTGTTCAACATCGCGCTGCTGATCGTCATCGTGCCGGTGGTCACCTTCTACATGCTCTACGACTGGGACCGGATGGTCGCCGTCATCGACAATCTGCTGCCGCGCGACCATGCGCCGACGGTCCGCGCCATCGCCAGCGAGATCGACCAGACGCTGGCGAGCTTCGTGCGCGGACAGGGCACGGTCTGCCTGATCCTCGGCGTGTTCTACGCCGCCGCGCTGATGATCATCGGCTTGCAGTTCGGCCTCGTCATCGGCGTGACCGCGGGGCTTCTGACCTTCATCCCCTACGTCGGCGCGCTGGTCGGCGGGGCGCTCTCGATCGGCCTCGCCTTCTTCCAGTTCTGGGGCCAATGGTGGATGATCGGCGCGGTCGCCGCGGTGTTCTTCTTCGGCCAGTTCGTCGAGGGCAACGTCCTGTCGCCGAACCTGGTCGGCCAGTCGGTCGGCCTGCACCCGGTCTGGCTGATCTTCGCGCTCTCGGCCTTCGGCTCGATGTTCGGTTTCGTCGGCATGCTGGTGGCGGTGCCGGTGGCGGCGGTGATCGGCGTGGTGATCCGGTTCTTCATCACCCGCTACCGCGAAGGCCTGCTCTACCAGGGCGTCGCCGGGCGCCCGCCGGTGTTCGAGGATTCTCCAGGCCTGGACCGGGACGGACCGGCGGCGGGCGGCCAGGGCGGGAGCGGCCAGGGCGGGGGCGGCCAGGGCGGGGGCGGCCAGGGCGGGGAAGGACCCGCCTGACATGCCCCGCCAACTTGCCTTCGATCTTCCCCACCGCGAGGCCAGGGGACGCGGCGATTTCTTCGTTTCCGACAGCAACCGCGCGGCGCTGGATGCGGTCGACGGCTGGCGCGACTGGCTCGGGCGCAAACTCGTGCTGGTGGGGCCGCAGGGCGCCGGAAAGAGCCACCTGGTGCAGGTCTGGGCCGAGCTGTGCAGGGCCGAGGTGATCGCCGCCGACGCGCTCGCGGGCAGCGACCCCGCCGCGCTCGCCGGCGCCCGGGTGGCGGTCGAAGATGCCGACACCCTGGCCGGCGATCGCGCCGCCGAAGAGGCGCTGTTCCATCTGCACAACCTGGTTCTGGCCGAAGGCGGGCACCTTCTGGTGACCGCGCGCGACGTGCCGAACCGCTGGGGGCTCGCCCTGCCCGATCTCGAAAGCCGGATGGCCGGGGCCGGGCTGGTCCGGATCGAGCCGCCCGACGAGGCGCTGCTCGCGGCGGTGATCGTCAAGCTCTTCGCCGACCGCCAGCTCGAGGTCTCGCCGCGAACGGTGGACTACCTGCGGCTGCGGATCGACCGGTCGTTCGCCGCCGCCCAGGACATGGTCGCCCGGCTCGACGCCGCCGCCCTCGCCGCTGGTCGGCGGGTGACCCCGGACCTGGCCGCCGAGGTGTTCGCCCAGGACGCCGCAAGACCGCAGGACGGGGCGGATACGGTCTGACACGGGGTGCGGGCCAACGCCTTTCGAAAGGCGTTTCCACGCGATTTCGAAATCGCGTGACGGCGGGTGGCGCGCGATTTGCCCAAGGCCCGCCATGCGCCGCTGGACTTGCCCCCGGGGCGGGCGCATAACGTTACGGCAGGTCGATTTTTCCCTTCCGGCCACCCCCGCCACCCCGGCCGTCGGCCAGACCGCGATGACATTGCCAGCGCCGCTCGGGGGGAAACCGAAACCTGTTCGCCGCCGATTGCAAAACATGCGATAAACGATCCATGACCAAGCCCGACACCCGCCCCGACGCCCGCCCCGAGATCAAGCCCGATTTCCTCGAAGCCGACTTCCCCGAACCGGTGGACCTGCCGCCCGAAGAGACCACCGGCGCCAGGCGGTTCTTCAACCGCGAGCTGAGCTGGCTCAGTTTCAACTGGCGGGTGCTGGAAGAGGCGGAGAACCCGCGGGTGCCGCTGCTCGAACGGCTGCGGTTCGTCTCGATTTCGGCGACCAACCTCGACGAATTCTACACCGTGCGCGTCGCCGGCCTGCGCGAACTCGCCCGCGAGGGCAGCACGATCAATTCCATCGACGGCCAGACGGCGCCGGAACAGCTGGTGTCGATCCACGCCGATGCGCGGCAGCTGATGACCCACCAGCAGGAGGTGTTCGGCACGCTCCAGGTCGAATTGCAGGCCAACGGCATCGTGCTGTGCAACCGCGACCTGCTGTCCGACAGCGACCTCGCCTATCTCGAGGACGTGTTTCTGCGGCGGGTCTTCCCGGTGCTGTCGCCGCTGGCGGTCGACCCGGCACACCCGTTCCCGTTCATTCCCAACACCGGGTTCGCGCTCGCGCTCGAGCTCGCCCGCGGCGAGGACGGGCGCCGGCTCCAGGCGCTCCTGCCGATCCCGAACCAGATCGACCGGTTCGTGCGCCTGCCCGCCGAGCCGGGACAGGCCCGGTTCCTGCCGCTCGAAGACCTGCTGCTCTTGTTCATCGGCAAGCTGTTCCCGGGCTACGTGCTGACCGGCAACTGCGCCTTCCGGGTGCTGCGCGACAGCGACATGGAGGTCGAGGACGAGGCCGAGGACCTGGTGCGCGAGTTCGAGACCGCGCTGAAACGCCGCCGGCGCGGCGAGGTGATCCGCCTGCAGATCAGCGCCGGTGCACCGGAAAACCTGGCCTCGATGATCCGCCGCGAGCTGCATGTGAACGACGACGAGGTGGTCGAGATCGCCGGGCTCATCGGCAAGGCCGATCTCAGCGAGCTGGTGATCGACGAACGCTCCGACCTGCTCTGGCCCTCCTACACCCCGCGGGTGCCGGAACGGATCGAGGACCACAACGGCGACATGTTCGCGGCGATGCGCCAGAAGGACATGCTGCTGCATCATCCTTACGAGACCTTCGACCTCGTGGTGCGGTTCCTCGAACAGGCCGCGCTCGATCCGGACGTGGTGGCGATCAAGCAGACGCTCTACCGCACCAGCCGCAATTCGCCGATCGTCAGCGCGCTGTGCGAGGCGGCCGAGGCGGGCAAGTCGGTCACCGCGCTGGTCGAGCTCAAGGCCCGCTTCGACGAGGCCGCCAACATCCGCCAGTCGCGCCGGCTGGAACGCTCCGGGGCGCATGTCGTCTACGGGTTCATGAACTACAAGACCCACGCCAAGATCTCGACGGTGGTGCGCCGCGAGGGCGAGGAGCTTGTCACCTACACCCATTTCGGCACCGGCAACTACCACCCGATCACCGCCAAGATCTACACCGATCTGTCGCTGTTCACCTGCGATGCCGCCCTCGGGCGCGACGCGACCCGGGTGTTCAACTATCTCTCGGGCTATGCCCAGCCCGATCGGCTCGAAAACCTCGCGATCTCACCGATTTCGCTGAAAGCCACCCTGATCCAGCGGATCGACGAGGAGGCCCGCCATGCCGAGGCGGGACGGCCGGCCGAGATCTGGGCGAAGATGAATTCGCTGATCGAGAAGGACGTGATCGAGGCACTCTACGACGCCTCGCAGCGGGGCGTGAAGATCACCCTCGTGGTGCGCGGCATCTGCGGCGTGCGCCCGGGCATCCGGGGGCTGTCGGAGAACATCCGGGTGAAATCCATCGTCGGCCGGTTTCTCGAGCATTCGCGCATCGTCTGCTTCGGCAACGGCCACGGTCTGCCGAGCCGGGCGGCGCGGGTCTACATCTCGTCGGCCGACTGGATGGGGCGCAACCTCAACCGGCGGGTCGAGACCCTGATCGAGGTCAAGAACGACACCGTCAAGGCGCAGATCGTCGGTCAGGTGATGGCGGCAAACCTGCACGACGTGGCCCAGTCCTGGGTGATGCAGCCCGACGGCCGGTTCCTCAGGCCCGATCTCTCGGGCGTCGACCAGCCGTTCAACTGCCACCGGTTCTTCATGGAAAACCCGTCTCTGTCGGGCCGCGGATCGGCCGGCGCGGCGGATGTGCCGGAACTCGCCCACAGCCACGACTGACGGTCGGACCCGGCGCCACCCGCTCGACGCCGGCATGATCGCGCCCACCGCCCGATCCCGGACCCGCGATGCCCGGCGGGGAGGCCGGGCCCTGGACCGATTGCCTGGACCGATTGTCTGGACCGATTGTCTGGACCGATTGTCTGGACGAGGAGGCGGTTCCGGCACCGGTATCGGGGCGCGGCGGGAGACCCTGGGAAGCCGGCTGCGGCAGGTCTTTCCCCATCACCGCCCGGCGCGCGCCGATGCCGAAACGCTTCAGTCCGAGCGGCCGTTCGAGCCGCTCCCCCAGCCGCCCTGGCCATTGGGGTTCTCGCCGGCATTACCGACGCATTTGTCGTTGCCCGGGTTGCCCCGGTTGCCGCAGTCGGCGGAATCGGAACCGGTGCCCGTTTCCGAGCCCGTGCCCGTTTCCGTTTCCGAGCCGGTGTCAGGGCCGGGGCCGTGGTCGCGGAGGATTTCGGCGACGATGGAAGTATATTCAAGGCGCTCGTTGATCTTGTCGGTCACCAGCATCGACGCGGTGCCGATGTCGGCGACGAGGGCCAGGGCCATCCACATCGACCCGCCCCAGACGACAACGAAGTCGACGGTGACGGCGCCGCCCTCGTCGCGCAGAAAGGTCTTGATCGTGTTTTTCATCTCGCTCCCCCGAGAAATTCGGTGCTTCGGACCCTTGATGCCCTTCGAACCGGGCAAGCAAATGTCCGATTTACATCAATTTTTTTGAGACTGTGGTCATTCGATGGCCGCAGTGACGATCCCGGAACATTGCGCCGAACCGGTCGCCAATGTTGTCGCTGCGTCAACGGGCGCCGGCCCGGATTCTCGATCACCGCCCGGAAAAAGCGGTCCTGGCGCCCAAGCACACCGCCGGCGGCCGCCGATTCGGTCGCGCGCCAATGCAGGAAACCCGCAAGCCGCCGCGGGTGAAAGCCCCGATTGACCCCGTCGCTCCGCGTTTGCGATAACCGACCTGGGCGAACCCGGGGGAATCATGGACGGCAGCGACGATCACGACTGGGGCCCGTTCGGCCGCCCGTTGTTCGAAGACCCGAGTGCGCGCGCGCTTTCGCGGGTCGGCGTGCTCGATGTCGGCTCCAACTCGGTGCGTCTTGTCGTGTTCGACGGCGCGGCGCGTAGCCCAGCCTATTTCTTCAACGAAAAGATCCTCTGCGGCCTCGGCGCCGGGCTCGGCGAGACCGGGCTTCTCAACCCCGAGGGCAAATCCCGTGCGCTCGCCGCGATCCGCCGGTTCAAGCTATTGGCCAAGGCGATGGACCTGCCGCCGCTGTCCGCGGTTGCCACCGCGGCGGTGCGCGATGCCGAGGACGGGCCGGCGTTTCGCGACCAGATCGAGGCCGAGACCGGGATCCGGCTCTACGTCATCGACGGCGAGGAAGAGGCGCGGCTCTCGGCGCAGGGCGTGCTGCTGGGCTGGCCCGACGCCGAGGGGCTGATGTGCGACATCGGCGGCTCGTCGATGGAGCTGGCCGAGATCAGCGGTGGCACGGTCGGACGGCGGGTCACCTCCGGGCTCGGACCGCTCAAGCTCCAGGGACTGAAAGGCGGCAAGAAGGCGCTGAAATCCCACATCAGGACGGTGATGGAGGGGTTGGCCGAGGGGGTCGGCACCGGGCACAAGCGGCTCTACCTCGTCGGCGGCTCCTGGCGGGCGATCGCCAAGCTCGACATGCTGCGCCGGGGCTATCCGCTCTGGGTGCTGCACGAATACCGGATGACGCCGAAAGACCTCAAGAAGACCCTCGACTGGATCGCCCGCGCGGATCTCGAGACGCTCCGGGTCGAGACCTCGACCAGCGCCGCGCGGATGTCGCTGGTGCCGGTGGCGGCACAGGTGCTCAAGCGCCTGATCCAGACCTTCCGGCCGAAGGAGATCGCGATCTCGGCCTACGGGATCCGCGAAGGGCTGCTCTACGAACAGATGCCCCAGCGGCTGCGCACCCGCGATCCGCTGATCGAGGCCTGCCGGTTCATCGAACAGAAGGATGCGCGGCTGCCGGGGTTCGGCGGCGAACTCTACGAGTTTCTCCGCCCGCTCTACAACGGCGCCAGCCCGGCCCGGCGCCGGATCGTCAAGGCGGCCTGCCTCCTGCACGACGTGACCTGGCGGGCGCACCCGGACTACCGCCACGAGGAGGCGTTTCAGACCGCCACCCGCGCCAACCTCGGCGGGCTGGCCCACGAGGAGCGGGTGTTCCTCGGGCTGGCGCTGCTGCACCGCTACAAGAACAGCCGCAGCAATTGCCATTTCAGCGACATCTTCGCGGTGCTGCCGGAAGCGGAACAGACCCGGGCCGAGGTGCTGGGCAAGGCGATGCGCTTCGGCGCGATGCTGGCGATGGACCGGCCGGCCGAGCACGCGACGCTGCTCTGGCGGCCGAAGAAACGCGAGCTGCATCTGACGGTGATGCCGGAAGCGGCGGACCTGTTCGGCGAGGTGGCACGGTCGCGTTTCGACGGGCTCGCCCAGGCGCTCGGCGCCGACACGGTGGTGACCCGGCGGCGGTGAGCGCTCGCCCGGCGCCCGGCCGGCAGCTCAGAGATCGGTGCCCGGCGCCAGCGGCTCTTTGCGGCGAATGAGGATATCGCCGTTCGGCAGCCGCTCGGGCGCGTCGTAGGCCGAGAGATCGTCGAGCCAGTCGACCAGATCGTTCCAGCCCTGCTCGGCCGCGTCGCCGGCGGGCTCCAGTTCGTCCAGAAGACCGCGCAGGAGTTTCTTGAACCCTTGCGACAGCAGCTCGGCCCCCTCGGCGAGATCGCTGCTGGCGGGCGGCCCGCCGCTCTCCTGAGCCGCGAGCGGGGCGCCGGCGACAGCGAGCGCCAGGGCTAGGGTGGCGGCAGTGGTGCGGATGGGTGATGTCTTGCTCATGAGCCGCATATGGGCCGTCCGAGAGCGTTTGAAAAGGGTCACAGGAGGAAGTCGGCGGCGCCGATTCCGGCCAGATCCTCCAGGATGATCGCCATGTCGAGCACGCCGTCGCCGTTCACGTCGAGCTTCAGGTTCAGATCGCCGTCCACCACGGTGTAACGCGCCTCGGCCACGCCCGACCGCGTGAACCGGCCGGTTCCGAGCCAGCTGACGCTGCCGTCGACAAGCGCCGACAGATCGACCTTGTCGCGCCCGCGCTCGAAATCGACGATGTGGTCGGCCACCCCTTTCGCACTGTCGGTGACGGCCTCGTAGGCGAAGACGTCCCTGCCGCGGCCGCCGTAGAGGATGTCGGCACCTTCGCCGCCGATCAGCTCGTCCGCGCCGCGGCCACCCATGAGGATATCGGCCGCGAGGCCGCCGAGCAGGGTATCGCCGCCGCCGCCGCCGTAGAGCTGATCGGCGCCGTCACCGCCGTCGATCTCGTTGGCGCCGGTGTTGCCGAAGACGATATTGTCGATCGCGTCGGCGATGACCCCGAGGCCCTCGCTGCCCTTCAGCCTGATGATCTCGAAATTGAAGACATCCTCGACATCCACGAAGGAGGCCAGCGTGTCCTCGCCCGAGCCGCCGTCGATGCTGCCGCCGGTCGCCTCGGCACGGGCCGTCAACCGGACGAAATCGGCCCCCGCCCCCATGTCGACATTGCCCTCGATCCGGCCGGTGTTGATCAGGCTGTCGGCGCCGTCGTCCAGGGTGATGTCGCCCGCGACACTGCCGCGGATCTTGATGATATCGGCATTCACGCCGCCGACCAGCGCCCCGAACAGGGCCCCGTTGAAAGTGGCGGTATTGGTGCCGTCGCCGAGCGTCACCGGGCCGGTGATGGTGCCGGTCGACAGCAGAGTGTCGTCGCCGGAGCCGAGCGCGAGCCCGGCCGCGAGCTGGCCGTGGTTGGTGACCGCATTCGCACCGTCGCCGAGGTCGACCAGGCCCGTCACCACGCCCGTCAGCTCGTTGGTGAAAGCATCGTCGCCGCCACCGGCCGTCAGCTCCGCCAGGCGACCGGCATTGGTGATCCGGTTTGCGCCGGCACCGAGATCGACCGCCGCCGAGACCGCGCCGGTGTTGTCGAGGATATCGGCGCCCGCGCCGGCGCCGACCGCGCCGAAAACGTCGCCCCAATTGCGCAACACATTGTCGCCCTCGCCCAACAGCACCGCCCCCAGAAGGGTGCCGCTGTTGGTCACGCTGTCGGCGTGTCCGGTCGCTTCGATGGCTGTGGTGGCGCCCTGGATCAGGCCCGTGTTCACCAGTGTCAGGATGTTTGCGAGGCTCGGATCGTCGGTGACGCGCACGCCGGTGCCGAGGGCGATGATGTCGCCGTGATTGGTCAGGGCGAGGCTTTCGTTGCCGATCGACACCCCGGTGGTGGCGGCCTCGATCGCGCCGGTGTTGACCACCGTGAACCGCCCCGGCACGCCGCCGCCCGCCGCCCCGCCGGCCACGATGCCCGGACCGAGGAAGGAGGAGATCGTGCCGCTGTTGGTGAGCTTGCCCTCGGCGACCCCGGTGCCGTAGCGGATCCCGCCTGCCCCGCCGGTGATGGTGCCGGCGTTGTCGATCATGTTGTTGTTGCGCCGGACCTCGACGGCGACGTCGGTGAGCGATTGCATGAGCCCGCCTTCACCCACGTCCAGCGCCGCGAGGGTCACGTCGTTCGCGGCAAGGCCGAGATCGGCCGCCTTGCCGTAGGTCACCACCTGTCCGAGCACGGTCAGGGTGAAGTTCGAGTTGGTGTTGGCCAGAAAGCCGGTCGCGGTGGTCGCCTCGATCGTCAGCGTGACATCGGGCATCAGCACAACGAAATCGCCGCCCTGGATCAGGTATTGGCTGGTCTGATTCGTGGTGATGATCTCGGCGCCCATGGCCCCCTCCATTGCGAAGGACTCGCAACAATCCACCCCTGAATCCGTTGTTGTTTCCAACCTACGCCCAATTCAGGACCCGAACAACCCGGGGCTGAATTGCCATTCGGGAAAATTCACCTGGGTTGCAGAAACGCCAGATCGAGATCGAGCGACACCGGGAAATGGTCGGAGGCCGTCAGCAGCGCCTCGCGCAGCTCCGGGGTGCCGTAGCAGACCGGATCGTCGAACGGGTGCCAGATCCGCCAGCTGGGCCGGCCGCCGGCGTGCAGCTCCTCGGAAATCATCACGTAGTCGAGCAGGGCCTGGATGTAGCGTTTCTCGTGGTGGAGGTAGAACCGCGCCGTCGCCGGCATCGCCCCGACCCGGCGGCCCAGCGCCATCCGCGCATGCGGATCGAACAGCGCCCGCTGGCCGTTCTCGCCGAGCACGATCTCGACACCCGAGCGACCGAACAGCTTTTCGTATTCGTCGAGCCCGGGCCCGTCGTTGAAGTCGCCGAGCACGACGAGCGGCGCGCCGGCGGCGAGATACTGGTCGATCCGCTGACGCAGCCAGACGCATTGCGCGAGCTGTTTCTGACGGTTCTGGATCGCAAGCCGCATCACCTCGTCGGGGTTCTTCGCCCCGATCGGCGCCTTGGATTTCACGTGCACGCCGATCAGCCGCAGCCGGACCCCGGTTTCGCGGTAGGTGAGCGCCACTTCCAGCGGCGGTTTGGAAAAGGTGATCAGCTCCGGGCTGGCGTCGACATTCACATCGAAACGAAAGACACCGTCGAACCGCGGCGCGTCGCGCGCACCCTTCTTGCCGGTCTCGTCGCCGAGCGGGTCGTGCACCGCGAAGAAGACATCCGGGTTGTAGAGCAGCGCGATCTCCTGCTGGGTGTCGTTGCGGAAGCCGAGCAGGGCCTTGCGGGCGCGCAATCCATAGGCATGGGCGAAGGTCTCGAGGGCGCGGACCGTCGAGCGCTTGCGGTTATCGTCCGGGGCCTCGATCACCATCACCGCGTCGGCGTCCATCGCGGTGAAGACGATGCCGAGCGCTGCGAGCTGTTCATGGCGTTTCACATCCTGCCGGGACGACCATTCGTCGTCTTCGAGCAGGCTGCCGTCGTCGTCGAACAGCGCGTTGAACCACTCGACGTTGTAGGTCGCGATCCGGGGCATGGGTGGGCCTTTCGCTGCGGCACGGGGCAAGGCGATGCGGGGAGCCGGTTTCCTAGGAAACTGCGGTCGGTTTCCTAGGAAACTAGCAGGCCTCGCGCGTCGGCCCAAGCCTTCGATGGCGACAAGGAATACTAAACGATATCAGTGACTTGGCCGAGACAGCCTGACCCGGCGCCAGCGCCCGGGCACGCTGCGGCAGGTTGATACGTTAACCGCCCGCTCCTCGATATCTGGCGTCACTCCGCGATCACCTCGTAATCGGTGATCCGTCCGCGGAAGTAGGTCTCGAAGCCCTCCGGGTATTCGTAGCCCACCTCGCCCCAGAGCGGGATCCGGCGCCCGCCGATCTCGGCATAATCCTTGAACCACCCGCGCCACACCAGCCTGGCCGGGGTGCCGTCGGCGAGCTTGGCCGGCCGGCCCTCCGCCCGCACGCCGGCGATGTCTCCGAACGCGTCGAGCTGGAACAGGATCTCGGCTGGACCGCCCTCGGTCTCCATCCGCGCCGTGATCCCTTCGGGCGTTTCTTCCCAGACAATGGCCCGGTTCACGAGGATCGCGTCCGGGGTCCATGGCAATTCGGAAACATAGCGCAGCCCTTCGCCGAGGGCGGCGTCGGCGCCGGTCTCGGCACCGATGCGGAAGGCGCCGAGCGCCCGGACCTCCAACCGCCCCTCGCCGTCGACGAACCGGTCGATCACGCGCACCGCCGTGAGCGGGCCGAGCTTCATCTCGGCGACCCAGGCAAACCCGGGCACCGGCAGCGACGATATCTGGCGGGCCGGCAGCCGCGTCCAGGTGGCGCCGCGCTTCAGGCGCATTTCGGCGGCCTGGGTGAGGCGAACGGCGACACCGGGGCGGCCGCCGGCCAGCCCGCGTTCGGCAAAGGCGCGGATGGCGGGCGGCAGATCCGTGCGCTGCGTCCCCGGCGCGACCGAAGCCAGGCGGGCCTCGACCCGGGCGATCTCGCGCGAGAACCCGGCGCTCAGAATCAGGACGACGACCAGACCCAGGCCGAAAACGACAACCAGGCCGACCAGTACGGTTTTCATGCGAACCCTCCCGAAAGATCGCATCGAGACTAGGCGACCGGGTCCGCCAACGCCATGGTCTGGATCAAGCCCGCTTGCCTTGCCCGGCGGTTTGCGGTTTCCTGCCGGGCACAGGCAACGCCCGCCCCCCTACGCCGCATCGGGGGGAAATCGGGCAGCAGGGTAAAGCGGTGGGCCGACAGATGGATATCGCCTTCATTCTCAACGGAGAAGTGGTCGAGCTCAAGGACGTCGACCCTTGTGTGACCACGCTCGACTGGCTGCGCGAGACCCGCCGGCTCACCGGCACCAAGGAAGGCTGCAACGAGGGCGACTGCGGCGCCTGCACGGTGATGGTGACTGACGGCGCCGGCACCCAGGCGATGAATGCCTGCCTTCTGTTCCTGCCGCAGCTCAACGGCAAGACGCTGACCACCGTCGAAGGGCTCGCCGGGCCCGACGGCACCCTGCACCCGGTGCAGGCGGCGATGGTCGCGCAGCATGCGAGCCAATGCGGCTTCTGCACGCCGGGGATTGCCGTGAGCCTCGCCGCCGGGCAGATCGCCGGCGAGCGCGATCACGCGCGCCAGCTTGCCGGCAACCTGTGCCGCTGCACCGGCTATGCGCCGATCCTGCGCGCCGCCGAGGCAGCCGCGTCGAAACCGGTGCCGGACTGGCTCGCGACCCTCGGGCCGGGGCCCGGCCACCACCACGAGCCGGCCCTGCCGACCACGCCGGAGGCGCTCGCCGCCTTCCTCACCCGCTTTCCCAATGCCCAGATCGTCGCCGGCGCGACCGACATCGGGCTCTGGGTCAACAAGCAGATGGTCGAACTGGGCCGGGTGGTCTTCACCGGGCACGTCGAGGAGATGCGGCGGATCGAGACCGCGCGCTACATGCTGCGGATCGGCGCCGCGGCCACGGTGGAGCAGCTGCGCCGCACCATGGTCCACCTGCATCCCGCCTTCGCCGAGATGCTGGCGCGCTTTGCCAGTCCGCAGATCCGGGCCGCCGCGACCGTCGGCGGCAACATCGCCAACGGCTCGCCGATCGGCGACACGCCGCCGCCGCTGATCGCGCTCGACGCGGTGCTGCTCCTGCGCCGCGGCGACATGCTGCGCGAACTGCCGCTCGAGGATTTCTTCATCGACTACGGCAAGCAGGATCTGCACCCCGGCGAGTTCATCGAGGCGATCACCGTGCCGCGCGAGCCCGGCGAGGCCGACCGGCTCAGGGTCTACAAATTGTCGAAACGCATCGACCAGGACATTTCGGCCGTGCTCGGCGCCTTCAACATCCACGTCGCCGACGGCAAGGTGACCCGGGCGCGGATCGCCTTTGGCGGGATGGCCGGCATCCCGATGCGCGCCCAGGCGATGGAAACCGCGCTGGTCGGCAAGGCCTGGAGCCGCGAGACGGTCGAGGCGTCGATGGGGCGGGTGTCGCAAGACTTCACCCCGCTCGGCGATCTGCGCGCCTCGATGGGCTACCGGCTCGCCACCGCGGCCAACATGCTGATGCGCTACTGGCTCGAAGACCAGGGCGCCGCGGTCAGCCTCGCGGAGGTAAGCTCATGAGCGCCGGCCGCCCGCTGCCCCACGACAGCGCCCGTGAACACGTCACCGGCACCGCCCGCTATATCGACGACATCCCGGTTCCCGCCGATTGCCTGCACCTCGCCTTCGGGCTCAGCCCGGAAACCCACGGGCTGATCCTGTCGATGGATCTGTCCGACGTGCGCAGGGCGCCGGGCGTGGTCGCGGTGATCACCGCCGAGGATCTCGACCGTCCCGCCGACGTCTCGCCCGCGGCCGGCGACGAGCCGCTGCTCGCGACCGGCGAGGTGCATTACCACGGCCAGCCGATGTTCCTCGTCGCCGCCACCAGCCACCGCGCGGCGCGGGCGGCGACGGCCAAGGCCTGGATCGAGTTCGACAAACGGCTGCCGCTGGTCACCATCGACGAGGCGCTGGCGGCGGAAAGCTACATCGACGACGGCCCGCTGACCTGGACGCGCGGCGATGTCGAGGCGGCGCTCACCGAGGCCCACAAGGTGATCGAGGGCCAGATCGAGATCGGCGGGCAAGAGCATTTCTACATCGAGGGCCAGGCGGCGCTGGCGGTGCCGGGCGAGGCCGGCGAGATGGTCGTCCACAGCTCCACCCAGCACCCGTCGGAGGCCCAGCACAAGGTGGCCGAGGCGCTCGGCGTGCCGATGCACAGCGTGCGGGTCGAGACAAGGCGGATGGGCGGCGCCTTCGGCGGCAAGGAGAGCCAGGGCAACGCGCTGGCCGTCGCCTGCGCGGTGGCCGCGGCAAAGACCGGGCGCCCCTGCAAGATGCGCTACGACCGCGACGACGACATGATCATCACCGGCAAACGCCACGATTTCCGCATCCGCTACCGCGCCGGGATCACCGCCGCGGGCAAGCTCGTGGCGGTCGATTTCACCCATTACGTGCGCGCCGGATGGTCGGCCGACCTGACCATGCCGGTGGCCGACCGGGCGATGCTGCATGCCGACAACGCCTATTTCGTGCCCAACATGCGCATCGAAAGCCACCGGCTGCGCACCAACACCGCCTCGGCCACCGCGTTCCGCGGCTTCGGCGGCCCCCAGGGCATGCTGGGGATCGAGCGGGTGATGGACCATATCGCCCACGAAACCGGGCAGGATCCGCTCGCGATCCGGCGCAAGAACCTCTACGCCAAGACCAAGGCGCAGGAGACCCATTACGGCCAGCCGGTGCCCGGGTTCGTCCTGCCCGACATGATCCGCCAGCTCGAAACCAGTTCCGACTACGAACGCCGCCGCGACGAGATCGCGAAATGGAACAAGCGCAACGAGGTTCTGAAACGCGGGATCGCGCTCACCCCGGTCAAGTTCGGCATCAGCTTCACCCTCACCCATCTCAATCAGGCCGGCGCCCTGGTCAACGTCTACCGCGACGGCTCGATCGGGCTCAATCACGGCGGCACCGAGATGGGCCAGGGGTTGCACACCAAGGTGGCGCAGGTGGCGGCGCGGTGCTTCGGCGTGGCGACCGACCGGGTGCGCGTCAGCGCCACCGACACGTCGAAAGTGCCCAACACCTCCGCCACCGCCGCCTCCTCGGGCAGCGACCTCAACGGCATGGCCGTGCGCGTCGGCTGCGACGAGATCAAGACCCGGATGACCCGGCACCTCGCCCATGTCCACGGGGTGCGGACGCGCCAGATCGCGTTCCGCGACGGCGAGGTGCATGTCGGCGGCGTGATCCTCACCTTCGCCGAGGCGGTCGAGGCCTGCTATGTCGGCCGGGTGAGCCTGTCGGCGGCGGGCTACTACCGCACCCCGGGGCTCGACTGGGACCGTGCGAAGGGCCAGGGCCACCCGTTCTTCTACTTCGCCTACGGCGCGGCGGTGACCGAGGCGGTGCTCGACACCCTGACCGGCGAATACCGGCTGTTGCGCACCGACATCCTGCACGACGTCGGCGAGAGCCTGAACCCGGCGATCGACATCGGCCAGATCGAGGGCGGCTACGTGCAGGGCGTGGGCTGGCTCACCACCGAAGAACTGGTCTGGGACAAGGCCGGCCGGCTCGCGACCCATGCGCCCTCGACCTACAAGATCGCCACCGCCTCGGACGCGCCCGAGGTGTTCAACGTCACGCTCTGGGGCAAGCCCAACGACGCCGACACCGTGTTTCGCTCGAAAGCCGTGGGCGAGCCGCCGCTGATGCTGGGGATCTCGGCATTCCTGGCGCTGTCGGACGCCGTTGCCGCCTGCGGCAAGCGCTACCCCGCGCTCGATGCGCCGGCCACGCCCGAGCGGGTGCTCTGGGCGGTCAAGAAGGCCCGCCGGTGAGCCTCGACCCGGGCGGGCTTGAACGCGCCATCGCCGCGCACGGTCCCGTCGTGCGGGTGGTCGTGGCCGAGGTGCAGGGCTCGGCCCCGCGCGAGGTGGGGGCGTCGATGCTGGTCTGGGAAGGCGGGCAAAGCGGCACGATTGGCGGCGGCGCGCTGGAGTACGAGGCCGCCCGGGCCGCGCGCGCGATGCTGGCGGCCGGCGAAGCCCGGCGGTTCGCCCGCGCGATCCTCGGCCCCGACATGGGCCAGTGCTGCGGTGGCGCGGTGGCGCTGCTCTCGGAACGGTTCGAGAGCGTGCCGAAGGTCGGGGCGGTGTTCCGGCGCCGGGTCGAAGAGGGTGCGGATGCGCCCGACGAGACCCTCCCCGGCGCGCCCGGCCTGCGGGGCGGCTGGTTCGCCGAACCCGTCGGCGCCCCGGCGGTGCCGGTCTGGATCTGGGGGGCCGGCCATGTCGGGCGCGCGCTTGCCGCTGTGCTCGCCCCCCTGCCCGGCGTCGCCGTGACCCTGGCCGACATCGCGCCCGAGCGGTTCCCCGACCCCGTCCCGCCCCGGGCGACGCCGCGCATCGCCCCGGATCCCGCGCAGGCCCTCGCCGAGGCGCCCCGCGACGCCCATCACTACGTGCTGACCTATTCCCACGACCTCGACTTTGCCCTCTGCGACGCGCTGCTCGGCCATGGTTTTGCCGGCGCCGGCCTGATCGGATCGGCCACCAAATGGGCCCGGTTCCGCTCACGGCTTGTGCAAAAAGGCCACGCCCCCGCCGCGATCGACCGCATTCGCTGTCCGATCGGCGATCCGAAGCTCGGCAAGGCCCCCGAATCCATTGCGGTCGGGGTCGCCTACACGCTACTCATGGAGGTGGCGAAAAAAGAGGCAGGCGGCCCGGTCGCCGGACAGGGGGCGGGATGACGGATGCGCTGCTGACGCTTGAGGGGCTGACCAAGGCCTACCCCGGGGTCGTGGCCAACAACGCCGTTTCGTTCTCGATCCTGCCCGGCGAGATCCACGCGCTGCTGGGCGAGAACGGTGCCGGCAAGTCGACGCTGGTCAAGACGATCTACGGGCTGGTCAAGCCCGACGCCGGCACGATGACCCTGAACGGCGCGCCCTACCAGCCCGCCAACCCGAGGGCCGCACGCGCCAGCGGCGTCGCGATGGTGTTTCAGCATTTCTCGCTGTTCGAGGCGCTCACGGTGGCCGAGAACGTCGCCCTCGGCATGGACGATCCGCCCGGCCGGCGCCGGCTCAGCGCCCGCATCCTCGAGGTCAGCACCGCCTACGGGTTGCCGCTCGACCCCGACCGGCTGGTCGGCGACCTCTCCGCAGGCGAGCGCCAGCGGGTCGAGATCGTGCGCTGCCTGTTGCAGAACCCCGGGCTCCTGATCATGGACGAACCCACCTCGGTGCTGACCCCGCAGGAGGTCGAGATCCTGTTCCACACCCTGCGCCAGCTTGCCGAAGAGGGCGCCTCGATCCTCTACATCAGCCACAAGCTCGAAGAGATCCGGGACTTGTGCGAATACGCCACGGTGCTGCGCCACGGCCAGGTCGTCGAGCGCTGCGATCCGCGCGAGCAGACCGCGGCCGAGCTGGCCGAGATGATGGTGGGCAGCACCCTGCACGTGCCCACACGCACCGGCGGCGAACGCGGCGCGGTGTTGCTCGAAGTGATGGGGCTGAGCCTGCCGGCACCCTCGGAATTCGGCACGCCCTTGCACAATATCTCCTTCACCCTGCGCGCCGGCGAGGTGCTCGGCATCGGCGGCGTCGCCGGCAACGGCCAGGACGAATTGCTCTCGGCGCTGTCGGGCGAACGGCTCGCCCCCTCCGGCACGGTGCTGCTCGACGGCGACGACATCGCCCGGATGCGGCCCGACGCGCGGCGCGGCCGCGGGTTGCTCGCGGCCCCCGAGGAACGACTCGGCCACAGCGCCGCCCCCGGCATGAGCCTCACCGAAAACGCGCTCATCACCGGCGAGGTGCGCGAGACGCTGACCTCGCACGGGTTCATCCGCTGGCACCGGACGCGGGATTTCGCGGCCCGGATCATCGAGGCCTTCGACGTGCGCACGCCCGGGCCCGAGACCGCCGCCGGGGCGCTGTCGGGCGGCAACCTGCAGAAATTCGTGATCGGCCGCGAGATCCTGCAACGCCCTTTGGTCTTCGTCGTCAACCAGCCGACCTGGGGGGTGGATGCCTCCGCCGCGGCGGCGATCCGGCAGGCGATCCTCGACCTCGCCGGCGAGGGCGCCGGGGTGATCGTCATCAGCCAGGATCTCGACGAACTGATGGAAATCTCCGACCATTTCACCGCCCTCAACGAAGGCACGCTGGCCCGGATCCGACCCGCCGCCGGGCTCTCGATCGAGGAGATCGGGCTGATGATGGGCGGGGCGCATGACATGCGAGACGTCGCCGAAAGCGGCACGGAGGCGCGGCCGTGATGCTGAAGCTCGAACGCCGCCCGGCCCCCTCGGGGCTGATCACCGCGCTCACCCCGGTGCTCGCGGTGCTCGCCACCATGCTCGCCGGCGGGGTCATGTTCTGGGCCCTCGGCGCCAACCCGATCGAGGCGATCCGGATCATCTTCTGGGATCCGCTGTTCGGCGATTTCGCCAGCTACACCCGCGGCCAGCTGCTGATCAAGGCCGGGCCGCTGATCCTGATCGCGACCGGGTTGTCGCTCGGCTTCAAGGCCGGGATCTGGAACATCGGCGCCGAGGGGCAATACATCATCGGCGCGGTGCTCGGCGCCTCCGTCGGGCTCGCCTTCTACCCGACCGAAAACCGGCTGATCTTCCCGGCAATGATCGCCGCCGGCGCCTTCGGCGGCTGGGCCTGGGGGATGATCCCGGCGCTGCTCAAGACCCGGCTCGGCACCAACGAGATCCTCGTCAGCCTGATGCTGGTCTATGTCGCCGAAAACATCCTCGCGAGCGTCTCCACCGGGCTTTTGCGCAACCCCGAGGGGCGCGGCTTTCCCGGCAGCCGCAACCTCGCGCGCGATTTCCCCGCCGCCTCCAACCCGGAGCTGTTTGCCGGCACCGGCATCCATTACGGCGTGGTCGCGGCGCTGCTCGCGGTGATCGCGGCCTATGTGCTGATGACCCGCCACAAGATGGGCTTCTCGATCCGGCTCGCCGGCGAAGCGCCCAAGGCGGCGCGGTTCGGCGGGGTGAACCCGGCGCGCCTGATCCTGTTCAGCCTCGGCACCGGCGGCGCGCTCGCCGGCATGGCCGGATTGTTCGAAGTGACCGGACCCGCGGGCCAGATCACGATCGACTTCAACTCAGGCTATGGCTTCACCGCGATCATCGTCGCCTTCCTCGGCCGGCTGCACCCGCTCGGCATCCTGCTCGCCGGCCTGCTGATGGCGCTCACCTATATCGGCGGCGAACTGGCCCAGACCCTGATCGGCATGCCGGCGGCGGCGATCCAGCTGTTCCAGGGGATGCTCCTGTTCTTCCTCCTGGCGATGGACGTCTTCGCCAACTACCGGGTGCAGCTGTTGCGCAGGGAGGTGGTGGGATGAGACCGGCCAAAGGTATCCCACAGGTAGAAGCACCCGCGCGCGAGGTCGGCGCGCGGCGCCCGCTTCTTTGGTTCCAGAATACCTCGGCCCTCTCGGCGATGAAATCGCCTGCCGGGCTACCATTCCGGCAAGCCGGATCGTCCGGGAGTTTGGGGGGTCGCGCCCCCCATCGAACAAACCTGCGCGGCGCAGCCGCCCATTTTCGAAGGGCGGCGTGATGGACCTCGGCCAGATCAACCCGATCCTGCTTCTCGCGAGCCTCATGGTGGCCTCGACGCCGATCCTGCTGGCAGCCCTCGGCGAGATGGTGGTCGAAAAGGCCGGCGTGCTGAACCTCGGGGTCGAGGGGATGATGATCACCGGCGCGGTGGTCGGCTTTGCCGTCGGCGTCAACACCGCGAGCCCCGGGATCGGCTTTCTCGCCGCCGCCCTCGCCGGGGCCGGGTTCAGCCTGCTGTTCGGCATCATCACCCAGTTGCTCAAGTCGAACCAGGTGGCGACCGGGCTGGCGCTTACCCTGTTCGGCCTCGGGCTTTCGTCGCTGATCGGCAAACCCTACGAGGGGATGAAATCGGCCACGCTCGGCAAGATGCCGCTGCCGGTGCTCGGCGATCTGCCCGTGGTCGGCCCGATCCTGTTTCGCCACGATCCGATGGTCTATGTCTCGCTCTTCGCCGTGGTCGCGGTCTGGGTGTTTCTCAAACACACCCGCGCCGGGCTGATCCTGCGCGCGGTGGGCGAAAACCACGAGGCGGCGCATGCGCTGGGCTACAAGGTGGTCCGGGTGCGGCTCCTGGCGATCCTGTTCGGCGGCGCCATGGCGGGCCTGGGCGGCGCCTATGTCAGCCTCGTGCGGGTGCCGCAATGGACCGAAGGCATGACCTCGGGCGCGGGCTGGATCGCGCTGGCGATCGTGGTCTTCGCCAGCTGGCGGGCGCTCTGGGTGCTGATGGGGGCCTATCTGTTCGGCGGGCTGACGGTGCTTCAGCTCAACCTCCAGGCTGCCGGCATCCCGCTGCTGCAGGCGCTGCCCTGGCTGATCGGAGCCCTGGTGCCGATCAGTCTGGCGATCGGCCTGATCGCCCAGGCGATGCGCGGTCGGGTCACGGTCCGGGGCACGTTGCGCTGGCCGGCGATCTTCGCCGCCGCCGCCCTGGCCGCCCTGGCGCTCGGCCTGCTCACCGGGTTTGCCTCCGCCTCCGACACGCTGCTGCTCACCAGCTCGCCCTATCTCGTCACCATCCTGGTGCTGGTCGTCATCTCGATGCGGGGCAACCACGGCGCACCGGGCTCGCTGGGGCGGGTGTTTCATGCATCGAGCTGACCATGCACACCCGACAATGCCGCAGCACCCTGCCGACCCGATCGCGACTGCCGTGCCAAGGGCACAGTTTTACTTCCAACCCCGATGCAACCACGAACGGAGACTGACGTCATGAACCTTCTCAAGACCTTTGCGGCCAGCGCGGCGCTGGCCATTGGCCTGGCGGGCCCGAGCCTTGCCCAAGACCCCACCAAGGTGGGCTTCATCTATGTCGGCCCGGTCGGCGACGGCGGCTGGACCTACGAGCACGACCAGGCCCGCCTCGCGGTCGAGGCGCATTTCGGCGACAAGGTCGAGACGATCTTCCAGGAAAGCGTGCCCGAGGGCGCCGATGCGGAGCGCGCGATCACCCAGATGGTGCTGTCGGGCGCCGATCTGATCTTCACCACCTCGTTCGGCTACATGGACGCGACCGTGGCCGTGGCCGAGAAGTTTCCGGACGTGAAGTTCGAACACGCCACCGGCTACAAGACCGCCGACAACCTCTCGGTCTACTCGGCGCGCTTCTACGAGGGCCGTGCGGTGCAGGGCACGATCGCGGGGCACATGACCGAGAGCAATATCATCGGCTACATCGCCTCCTTCCCGATCCCGGAAGTGATCCGCGGCATCAACGCCGCCTATATCCACGCCAAAAAGGTCAACCCCGACATCCAGTTCAAGATCGTCTGGGCCTACACCTGGTTCGATCCGGCCAAGGAAGCCGATGCCGCCGTGGCACTGATCGAGCAGGGCGCCGACGTGATCCTGCAGCACACCGATTCGACTGCGCCGCAGGCCGCGGCCGCCGAGGCCGGCAATGTCTACACTTTCGGCCAGGCATCCGACATGGCCGACTACGCGCCGATGCCGCGGATCAGCTCGATCATCGACAACTGGGCGCCCTATTACATCGCCCGCGTGCAGGCGGTGATGGACGGCACCTGGGAGAGCGTCAACACCTGGGACGGGATCGGCGCCGGCATGGTCGGCATCGGCGAGATCACCGACGCCGTGCCGGCCGAGGTGAAGGCCGAGGCGGAAGCCCTGCGCGACGCGATCGCGGCCGGCGACTACCACCCGTTCACCGGCCCGCTCAAGAAGCAGGACGGTTCCGACTGGCTGGCCGAGGGCGAAGTGGCCGACGACGGCACGCTTGCGGGCATGGACTTCTACGTCGAAGGGCTCGAAGGCGAGATCCCCAACTGATCTCTGCGCCTTTCCGGTGAGATCGCGAGGCCCCGCCCGGTTCCGGCGGGGCCTCGCTCGTGACAGGATGTCGCAGGGCCGCCGGAACCGGTGCATTCGCGCGTTTGAATACCAGATGCACCAGATCGGGTCAGAGGAGACACCCCATGAAACGCACGACACTGCTGTCCGCCACCCTCATCGCTTTCGCCCTGCCACTGGCGGCCCAGGACGCCACCGGGTGGACCCCGGGCGAAAACTTCATCGACGCCTGGGATTACGACCGCGACGGCAAGGTCACGCTCGAAGAGGTGCTGGAGCGCCGCGGCGATCTGTTCGCGAGCTTCGACGACAACGAAGACGGACAGCTCACCGTCGAGGAATTTGCCAACCATGACCTGATGCGCGACGCGATGTGGGACGCACGTGACCGCGGCCGCGACGGCATGGCACCGGGGCAAGGCTACGGCCGGGGCCAGGGCGCGGGCCAGGGTGTGGGTCAGGGCGCGGGCCAGGGTGTGGGTCAGGGCGCGGGCCAGCAACAGGGGCGCGGCCGGGCCATGGGCCAGCAGCAAGGGCGCGGCCAGGGCATGGGCCAGCAGGCCGGCCAGGGCCGCGGCGGATATTCGATGCGCGGCCAACAGGGGCGCGGCGGATGGGGCGGCCAACAGATGGGTCAGCCGATGGCGCCCGGCTACGGCATGCCGCCCGCGATGGGCATGATGCAGCCGCAAGGGCCCGGCTGGGGCCCGCAAGGCATGGCGCCGGGCTACGGCTACGGCCCGCAGGGCATGGCCCCGGGCTACGGCTACGGCCCACAGGGCATGGGCCCCGGCTACGGCCAGATGCCCCAGCCGACATGGCCGGGCTTCGGCGGCACGCCGATGGGGCCGGGCTACGGCCGGATGGGCCCGCAGGGTAACCCCGGGGGCTTCGGCTTCGCGCCGCAGGGCAGGCAACCCGGCTTCGGACCGGCGATGCAGGGCGGCCAACCCGGTTTCGGCCCCCAGGGCCAGGCCGGCGCGGACCAGGAGTTCACGATGCTCGACGCCGACAAGGACGGCCAGGTCAGCGTGACCGAATTCGTCACCGCCGGCGAAGACTGGTTCGCGTGGTTCGACCGTGACGGCGACGGCGCGGTGACGCTCGAGGATTTCGGCCCCGGACGCCGCTGACACCCCCCCCGCGTAACACCCGAAGCCCCGCCCGATCGGCGGGGCTTTGCCGTGCCCCGCCCCGGTCCGCCGGCCGAAACCGTGTCGAGCCAGATCTGAGACACGGGACAATCCCGAACTGCCTGCCCCGAACCGCCGGTCACACGCGTCCCGCCCGAGGCCCCCGGTTCCGGTGCTGCGCGAAACGCGATACCCTCGCCCCCACAGCAACGGAGGTGTGACGATGCAGGTGATCCGGCAGATTTCCCGCCGCACGGTCTATCAAAACCGCTGGATGAAGCTCCACGAAGACAGGATCCGCTTTCCCGACGGATCCGAGGGGGTCTACGGCGTTGTCGACAAGGTGGATTTCGTGCTGGTCGTGCCCATCCACCAGGACGGCAGCTTCCAGCTCGTGCGCCAGTATCGCTACCCGGTCGGGGGGCGCTACTGGGAGTTTCCGCAGGGCTCCTGGGAGACCCGGCCCGGCACCGACCCGGCGCTGGTGGCCGCGGGCGAGCTGGAAGAAGAGACCGGCTACCGCGCCGCCACGCTCGACCGGCTCGGTTATCTCTACCCGGCGAACGGCATCGCCAACCAGGGCGGCCACGTCTTTCGCGCCACCGGCCTCACCCCGGGCGAGATCAACCGCGACGCCGAAGAGCAGGACCTCGAGACCGCGCGGTTCTCGCGCGCCGAGATCGCCGCGATGATCGCCGGCGGAGACATCCGCGATGCGATGACGGTCGCGGCGCTGACGCTGCTGGACGCCGCCGGCTGACGCCGGAAAACCGCGACGGAATGCCGGCGGTCCTGCGTATAGCTCTTGTCGACAGCGCCCGACGGACCGGCGCGACGACCTGTCCGACCCGGACGGCTTCCCTCCCCCCCCGCGTCCGTGTTTCGGCCCCGCGATGTCCCTGCGCGGGGCCGATTTCCTGTTGGTCCCCCCCTCTGCCCGTGCCATCTTCCGGTATCATTCATCCGATCTCATTGCCCCCGGGAGCCTTCATGCCTGTCTCTGCCCGCCTCCTCGCCTTCGCCGTCGCCCTGTTCGCCGCCCTCCCGGCCCTCGCCGACAGCTACTGGACCCACAACGGCTCGCTGATGCGCCTGGCCGCCTCCGGCAACGCGCGGTATTTCTACTACGCCGCCCCCCGTCCGGGGATCGCCAATGAAGGCGTCCGCCCCGGCACCCTGTTGTTCGACGGTTGGCGCGACGGCGGTCGCTACGCCGGCACCGCCCGGGTGTTCTCCGCCTCCTGCGGCGCCAGTGCCTTTCACATCGAAGGCTGGGTGGCCTCGGAAACCCATGTCATCCTCGAAGGCTGGCGGCCGGTCTTCCGCAATTGCATTGCCACCGGCGAGCAGGTCTGGGAGCGGCTTGACTTCACCTACAGCCATTCCGACTGACCAGGCTTGCCCCGCGCGCGCCGGGCGGGCAGTGTCGCAGCCATGGACGACTTTCTCATCATCGGCGGCGGCATCGCCGGCGCCAGCGCCGGGGCGCGGCTCGCAGAGCTCGGACGGGTGACGCTGCTCGAAGCCGAGCGCGCGCTCGGCTATCACGCTTCCGGCCGCTCGGCGGCATTGTTCGAACAGAATTACGGCCCGCCGCCCACGGTGGCGCTGTCGCGGGCCTCGGCGGCGTTTTTCGAGGCCGCCGGGGTGCTCAAACCCCGCGGGCTCATGTTCGTCGCCGGACCCGACGAGGACGCGGCCCTTGACCGCGACATCGCGGCGATGGAGCTCGACGAGATCGGCATCGACGCGGCCCGGGCGCTGGTGCCGGTGCTCGACCCCGCGCGGGTGACCCGGGCCGCCTGGCATCGCGCCGCCTGGGATATCGACACCGACCGCCTGCTGCAGGGTTTCGCCCGCGAGATCCGTGCCGCGGGCGCGGTGGTGACCGGCGCGCGGGCCGAGGCGATCTGGCGGATCGACGGCGGCTGGGAAGTGCAGACACGCGACGGCAGCCACACGGCCCGGGTGCTGGTCAATGCCGCCGGCGCCTGGGCCGACGACATCGCCCGCCTCGCCGGGATCGCGCCGATCGGGCTGACGCCGAAACGCCGCTCGATGGCCCGGGTGGCGGCCCCCGAGGGGCACGACCCGCAGAGCTGGCCGATGGTCATCGGCGCGGGCGAAACCTGGTACATGAAGCCCGACGCCGGCGCCCTCCTGATCTCGCCGGCCGATGCCGACCCGGCGGAGCCGCATGATGCCTGGGCCGACGACATGGTGCTGGCGCAGGGCATCGCCAGTTGGGAGGCCCATGTGACCACGCCGGTCACCCGGATGATTGCCAACTGGGCCGGGCTCAGAACCTTCTCGCCCGACGGCAACCCGGTCATCGGCCCGGCGCCGGAAGATCCCGGCTTCCTGTGGTGCGCAGGCCAGGGCGGCTACGGCTTCCAGATCGCCCCGGCCGCCAGCCGGCTGCTCGCCGATCTCGCCGGCGGCCGCGCGCCGCAGATCGACCCGGCGACGGTCGCCGCCCTCGACCCGGCCCGCTACCCCTGATCCGCCCGCCTCCGGGTGATACCGCCCGGGGGGGGG
>SWCD01006370.1_pt1 | contig 81044 bp, 60 predicted proteins | sample 4693011 | NCBI WGS metagenome assembly SWCD01 (sample SAMN10267278, study PRJNA491770) | bioreactor metagenome | isolation source: DHS bioreactor inoculated with marine | place: Japan: Omine Ridge, Nankai Trough | reverse complement strand
GGTGAGCGTCGCAACGCCTCCAGCAACCGAGACGTTGATCTTGTCGTAGCCGGCCTCTGCGATTGCCTGCAGAGCCGCCGCACGAAGACCATCATCGGCCGCACTGATCACCAATCCACTGCTATCGACGAGCAGATCGCCGGCCAACGCCTGGCTGGCGCCGATGACGGCGTTCCGATCCGCTTCGGAATCGACCGAACCGACGAGGTAGAGAACACCATCGCGCTCGTCCACCATGATCGTGCCGACACCAAGGCCCTGAATGACGGCCGCGATCTGATCCGTTGGGTCGATATCGATGACGGATTCGCCCAGAGTCGTCGTTGTCGCCCGGTCGGCCGACTCGCCACCGTCTCCCCGGTCAAAGATGAGGACGTACCAGGCAACGACTGCAACGGCGGCCACCGCCACGAGGATGGCGAAGATGGGGAAGGACCGTTCGTGCCGCGGACGGACGCGCTCCATTTCTTGATAGGCCTCGTGGGCCGCCCGCCGGCGTTCCTCGAGAATGCCGTCTGCAACTGGCCGCGGATAGGCCGCGACCGGTGCCGGGCGCACCTCGACACCTTCGTCTTCCCTCCGGAGTGCCGCGAGATCGGCCTCCCGAGATCGATATGGCGTCTTCTCCGGTCGGAGGCCATCGGACGGGTCCTCGTCCGGCAACTGGTCGGGTGTCACCTCATCCGCAGCAGGGACAACAGGTTCCGGCGGTGGGGGTGGTATCACCGGCGGTGGTGGCGGCGGCGGTGGTTGCGCCGGGGCGATCTCTTCGGGCGGAGTCAGGATCTTCGACCGGAGTTCTTCGCCTACAGATCGAGAGCGCGCCTCTTCCGGTTCTGCCGGGCCGGGCGGGCGAGATGCGGGCGACTGATCGACCTGGGCGCTCACCCGCTCCTTCAGCCGGGCAAGCTCTTCACGATTCGTGGTCAGCTCGTCGAAGAGCTCGTTGCGAAGCTGCTCGTCGACGGCGTCCCGCAGAAGACCCCAAAGCTCATGCTGACGTTCAGTGAGCGCGACAAGACGAGCGACGTCGTCGCCCGAATCGCCCTTGGCGATCTCATCCTCTGCCACTGCCACCCCTTCACGTGTACCGGGCTCGTGGTTCAGCTCTATCGACAGGTTTCACCTGGTCCTGAACCTCATATCCAATACCGACTCGAGGCAAACTACCCTCGGCATACGCCAGAACTACCCATGACGCCGGAGACCCTATGACCCACGATGAAGCCGTCACCCAGATAACCGAGTCGTTCCTGTCCAACATGGTCATCGAGTACCGCGACGCCTGGGAATTCTTCGACTGGTCGCGCAATACGTGGGGGTTCCGCCAGGTGCAGGCGCTCCAACTCGGCTTGCGGGAGGTCCTGCTCCAGGAGAATCCACCTGCTGGCCGCATCGACCAGGCAGTGCGAATAACCAAGGCGATCTTTGGCACAACGGGTGTCCCGTTCAATGAAAGCGCCCACGGTCTCGGCGAGGCCGGCGCAGAGGTATTCCGCAGCGCCCTGCGTGCGATTGTCTAGGTCGGATGCAATCCGCTTCGAGTTCGATGCAATCGAACTCGGGCTGGGCGATCGCAACATCCTGGATGCTCGCCTGGAAGAAGTTCTCGGGAAGAAACCGGCGGCGATCCTCATGCAGCAATTGCCTCCATTTGACAATCTGGCCACTAAAGCCGACATCGGAGTCCTTGCCACTCGGCTGGACGGACTCGACACCCGCATGGACGCACTCGACACCCGCATGGACGCACTCGACACCCGCATGGACGGACTCGAGACCCGTATGGACCGGCTGGATGGCCGGATGGAGCGGCTTGATGGGCGGATGGATCGTCTCGAGGATCGCTTCCACGGGTTTCACGATGCTCTCCGCGAGCAAACGCGCCAGTTCATCCTGATGCTGGCGGGTGCGATGGTCACTCTCACCGCCGCCGTATTCGCAATGACCCGAGCGTCCTAGCCGCCCAGTTCCTTGTGGCGACGCAATAGCTGTTTCGACAACATCTCTGCTGCACCTGCGGCGTCGGTGAGCCACCTGCTCTGGAATGCATCTGCCATCGTCCAACCAGCCCTCCGGAGGGCCAGATAGCGCTCGATGTGCGCTGCGGCGCCTTCGGGGTGGACTGTCGTCTCGACTCCGATCGCAGCCGCCTTCTCCCCCATCGCCAGATCTACCACCCAGCCGGCAACCGGGTAGGACGGGACAACAGACATGCCGAATGCCTGCAGCTCCGACACGATTTCGCCGGTCCAACCATTGACCGGATCCGCAGCATCGGCTGGATTCGGAGCATGCTCTGCGTGACGGAGATACTCGGTGAGCAGACCGCTAGGGAGATTCGCCGGGTCGACCGAAGTCACAATCACCATCTCGCGTTTGGCCCTGGTGACCAGAACATTGAACAAGTTCGGATTCTGGAGGAAACGCAGCGAGCCCGCCGCCGCTGCTGCGTCGATGGCCAGCGAAGCGATGACAACATCCCGCTCGTTGCCTTGGAACGCGTGCACCGTGCCGGAGCGCAGACCAAGGCGGTCGACGTCCTCCGGCCCATATGTGGCAAGGATGGCCTCTTCCAGAGCATCGGCTTGGGCACGGAACGGGCTGATGACGCCGATCGATGTTGCCCCCGCCGCGGCATAGGCCTCGATCTGGCGCATCGTCTCTGCGACCTCGTCGTGGTTGACACCACCATCGTCCCGGGTGCCTGCCACCCGAACTGTGTGGATGGCGTCACGGGTCTCGTTGCGGGGATGCTGCGTCATCAACCTGAGATTGCCGCTGTAGAAGTGCCGATCGGAGAATCGAATGATGTGGGGGACAGAGCGGAAATGCTCGTCCAGCCAGGTGATGCTCGTGGTTGCGGCCCCCGTGTCGAACAGACTGTTGCGTCGGACGTCGAGCAAACGATCCCGATATGACGTCAGGCTGTGGCGCTCTGCCGCCTCCTCCATCGCGTCGTCGGAGACAAATGAAACGTGTCGCAACTGACGGGGATCTCCAACGATCATGGCCTGTTTGGCTCTCGCCAGGGCCGGAGCGGCCCGGATCTGATCGATCTGAGATGCTTCATCGAAAATGACGAGATCGAACGCAGCGGGTATCACCGGCAGCGTGTCGTCGATGTCCTGCAACGTGCCTATCCACAGTGGGAGCACATCGAGGAAGTCGTCGGCGGCCAACTCCCGAAGCAGTTGTCGCCGACGGGCACGGCCCGAGCGGAGTGCCGAGGCGAGCGTGGCCACGGCCCTGGTCGACTTCCTCCGGCTGTTGCGCCGGGACCGCCGCTGTGCCTCGATGGCCCGACCGATGGCATCGCGGTAATCGCTCTCGGCTCTCTCGAGCTCCTCCCAAGCAGCTATCAGCGAGAGCCCGCCACCGGCGAGACCGCGGCGAACCGCCCGTTCGGCTCGCGCCGCGTCGAGGCCCGCGTCGATGTCATCGAGAGTCACGGCTACGTCGCACTGGGCCAGCTCCCTCAGCTTGCGGGCGGCTCGCCTCTTGCCAAAGCCATTCAGCAGCGGGATGCCGTCCCGGGATCGAACCAACAGCCGTTCTGCCTCTTCCAGGTCGAAATCTTCCGCAAGAACGCCCGGCACCTCGGCGGCCACTAGGAGACTTACCTGCCGGCTATCGAGACCACTGTTGAACTCGATCTCTCGCTGCAGGAGAAGACCTATCGATTTTCGCAACCGGTGGACTCTCGTGCCGGCCGCTATCGCCCGGTCGTTCCGCGCGGCGTGTTCGTCGGCGGAGAGAGGCCTGGCGAGGCCATCGCCGAGCTCTGCAGCGACGCTCTCCCGGTCATCTCGATTGCCGAAGCGGACGAACCGGGGACCGGGATGGCGCTCGAGCAAATCGGCGATGACCGCGGCGGCATGACCGGATTGGGTTGCGATCAATACGCTCTTGCCGGCGGCGACCTGGTCGATGGCTGCGGCAGCAACGAGGTGGCTTTTGCCGGTACCGGGTGGGCCCGAGACGACAGACACCCTTTCGCTGCGCAGTCGGTGCAGAGCCTCGCGCTGTGACCGGTTGAGAGGCAGGGGTGATCGAATCTCGTCATCGTCGCTGCGGTCGACCCTGGTATTGGGTGTCTGGCCGTAGAGGACGTCAAACGCCGAGTGATCTACGGATTGATAGGACCACGAGCGGAGAACTCCTGCTGTGTTCGGTGCGACGATATCCCGCACGGTGTAGATGCCGGCGCCGACGATGACGCTGAGTCCTGGCTCGCCGCGTAAGTCCACAGGGTTGATCTTGCCGCCGCGCAACGTCGCTTCCGGCAGGTCGGCGTGACCCATTGCCTGCGCTACCCACTCAGCGAGCCGCGGCATCTGACCGACGACTGCGTCCTCCTGAGTTGGGGATCCGCCACCGAAGGGATCCGTCGACTCCTCTAGTTCGAGCCGTGCGTCCCAGTCAAAAAGGTCGTCATGCATCTCGAGATTGCCGGTATGGATCAGCTGGTAGCTGACGCCTATGTTCCCGAGCCTGACCGGGACGGAGAGCAGGGGAAGGCAGAATCTTGTCGACGTGCCGTCCACGTCGATGGTCCCGGCAGCAAAGAGCCAGCCGAGGCGAAGTAGGTGCTCTGTTGGGTGCAGCGAGTCGATGGCCGCAAGACGGCGGAGCACCGCGGATCGTGACAGCAGGCGGGTCGAGGCGCCATCGCCGGAATATGCCAGCGCGGGCTTGCCGCCGAGCCAGGCAAACTCGGACTTGCGGGTGACGACGTCCGTAGCCCTCTTGCCCGTTGGGGCAAGATCGGCGAGATAGCGCAGCACGAATTTCGATTGGCGGGGATTCATCCGATTGAGTCAACCTAATGGACTGCGCTATTGATCGGATGATTCCGAGCGAATCTTCAGCGCGGGAGTGGGCGCCGCTCTAGCGCCGAGCTCTTTCGTTGAGTTCGATGAACTCATCGACCGTGAACCCGGCGATGGCTTCACCGATCAGTTCGACCGGTAGGTCGTCGAGCTTGCGGAATCGCACACACGACTTCCCCATGTCGAGCCGCTTCCCGGTCGCCTTGTAGGCAGCTGTGAACCGTTCCCGACTGTCGTCGTCGGCGTAGACCCCGGTGAGATATACGGCCATGTGGTTCTTCTGCGATGCCAGTGCGGCCAGCATCAGCGGCTGTTTGTTGTAGGTATCCGGATAGCGGCTCAGCGGCACCTGGTAGGTGATCATCCCCCAATTCATCACTTCTTCGTAGCCCTCCGGCAGGTTGTCGAGAATGACGTCCCGGACGGTTTCGATGGCAGCAAGCCGATCCGGAGGAAGGTCGTCCAGATACTCATGAACTGTCTTTGCTGATGACTGCATGGGGTGGACTCTATCGATTGAGCCACGGAGCTGGGAATGACGTCACCGTCGGGCGGGTTGATCCCTTAGTCTGCAACTAAGCATCCTGAGGATCCCCAATGAATAACCCAATCATCGAAACCATCGCTCTCGAATTCCCCTGGGTGGGGCTCGACCCATTCATCATGACTGTTCACCATGTTGATCAGTACCCAACCGGCAACGATGAGCTCGGGCCGACGACCCCGCTGACCGGCCGCCGCATTGGCTCGGATTTCTCCTATCAGGATGGCTGGTCGATGTACCACGGCGATGTCGTGCCCGGCTTCCCCCAGCATCCCCACCGCGGCTTCGAAACGGTGACGGTGGTGCGCCGCGGCTACGTCGATCACTCCGACTCGCTGGGAGCGACCGCCCGCTACGGCGGCGGTGATGTGCAATGGCTCACCACCGGCTCCGGTATCCAGCATTCGGAGATGTTCCCGCTGCTCAGCGAGGATGCCGACAACCCGCTCGAGCTGTTCCAGATCTGGCTCAACCTGCCGCCGGAGTCGAAGATGGTGCCTGCCTATTTCGGGATGTTGTGGAGTGAAGAGATCCCCAATATCGAACCGGCGCCTGGTGTCGCCGTTGAGGTGATGGCCGGCGAGATCGACGGCCACCGAGCCCCGGCTCCCCCGCCCGACTCGTGGGCGTCGCAGCCCGGCTCACACCTTGCGATCTGGCACATCTCACTAGAGCCCGGAGCAAAGTGGCAACTCCCGCTGGCTCCCGCCAGCGTGAATCGCATGCTGCATTGCGTCGGCGGCGACGACGTCCGCATTGGGGGGACATCGGTCGCCGATGGCACCGGAGTCCAACTGCGCGCCGACGTCGATACGGTCCTCGACAATCGTGGCGGACCCGCCGCCTTCCTACTCCTGCAGGGAGAGCCGATCGGTGCCCCGGTGTTCCAGATGGGACCATTCGTCATGAATACCCCTGACGAGCTTCGTCAGGCATTCGACGACTACAACCGAACCGGGTTCGGCGGTTGGCCCTGGTCCCGACGTGACCCGGTGCATGCCAGGACCGAAGGCCGTTTTGCTCTGCACGCCGACGGCAAGGTCGAGCACCGCGAGATGCAGCGTCGCTAGACCCGCATCGCCGGCTCAGCATCAACACCAGCCAGCTATCGAGCACCTGAGGGGATGGCCCGATGCAGGCGCCCATCGAGGAAGCTGAGCTCTTCGCCTTCCTCGAACGCAGCCGCCAGCGACAACTGGGTTGCGGTCCAGCGGCCCATGCGATTCTGCCAACCCTCAGGAAGGGGCCGGCCGCGCCGTACCCAGGCGTCAAGCATGAGATCGACGTAGCCACCATCGGTCAGATCCTTCCGATCGGTCACCGTGAACAGCGGCGCAACCTTGCCGCTCGCTAGACCCGACACCGACCACATGCACGAGCATTCGGCACAGGGCTCATCGTTTCGATACAGCCATACCAACTCACCATCGATGGCGCGGTCAAGGTTGCGAATCAGCTGCCTTTCCCCGGAGCCTGTGGCTACGAACACCTTCATCCCGATCCCCTTTCGACGCGATACGGCCAACGTATGGCGCGGCTCTGACAAGTTCCGGCCACCGGGGATTGGCACGGCGATCCATGCGCACCGTCGATGCGCGAGAATCAACGTCGTGAACAGAGAAGAACGCATTGAAAGAGCGCGTCGGATGGCGGCAGAGGGCGCACCACAGAAACCGGCCAAGAGCCAACAGCGAGCAGGTCGGGTCAGTCAACGTCTTGCCGAGGTGGGTGCCGCCCACGCGCAGCGACACGTGGCGGCTGCCGAACGTTCGGGCAACGCCTCTTATCTAGAGCCGGAATCGGCAAGCGCGGAATGGGAGCAAGCCATCGATCTCGCCCGTCACGTCACCATCGGGCGGGCGAAACGCAGGGACACCATCACCGACGGGGAGATCAAGTGGGTGATCTTCAACGAGTTCAGGAAGCTGCTCGAGCACGCGACTTTCGCCGATCTGGTAATGGCTGTGGACGAGGAGTCGGACAACGTGCTGCTGTCGTCACTGATCGTCGACCATGACACCGGCAAGCCTGGCGACGGGTTCATGTTCTACGCCCGCGACAAGGGCTTCGACCATCCGCTCGAAACGCTACAACGCCAGGTGTACAACCAGTTCAGCTAGTGACCGTTGGAGCTGAAGTGCATCCAGTCTTTGAGTGAGTTCCAGTCACCGCCCCACGCCCAGCCGATCTCGGCGAAGGCCTCGACCACGACATCGCCGGCGAAGACCATGCCCGGTAGCTGTCGGTCCCGGTCGAGATAGCTCGTTGCCAGCTCGGGGATAACGAGCTCGCCCTTCTCGTACGGGTTGTGGAAGGGGTTGATATCGATCGCTAGCCCGTAGGCATGCTGCGACCAGCCGGAGGACCCAACCGCGGGGCGACAACCAAAGGCTCCACTGTTGTTGCCGTCGCCCGTGGGCGGTGCGTCGAGCTCGGCCTGGGTGGTGATCTTCATCTGCTCGATGGGGAACCGCGCCGCATGTAGCGTGGCGAACACACCGACCATGTCCTCAGCCACGGCGGCGTTGACGATGACCTCGCCCGTGTGGAATTCCCCATCGAAGCCGTAGTGAGCGACGTTGAGATAGGCCAGCTCGTCACGAGCGACCGGGCACTCGTCCGTCCAGGTTGAGCGAGCGATCACGTCGTCGGGGACGGGGCTGATCGTGGCGACGAACTGATCATCGGCCGGTGGAGGAAGCCGGTCGATGGTCTCCAGCCGGCGGTCCTGCAGCTCGGGCGGCGTTGGTTGAGCGAGGCCGTTCTCCCCGTCGGGCCCGAGCGGCAGCACGATCGTGCCCAGCCAGTCCGGATGGGCGAAAGGCGAGACGGTTGTCGTGGTGACGGCCACGGTGGTCGTCGTGGTCGGAGGAGTTGTGCTGGTGGTCGTCGTCGTGGCTGCCTGTGTTGTGACCGGAGCCACGGCCGTGGTGGCGTCGGGCACCGCACCATCGCTGCAGCCGGCAAGGAGCAGCGCGGCGACAATCAGGATTAGAGCACGAGTCACGGCGCCAGCGTACCGGTAGGTTCTAGATAGCCGACGCGCTACCGCGGAATCGATGTCCGCTTGAACTCGTTCAGGTCGGTCCACGTGAGCAGATCGAGCGCTCGCTGCAGATCGTCGACATCGCCCCGGCTCATGAAACGGATGAAGGTGGCGTGATCCTCGACGAGGAAGGTGGGTACGCCGAAGACGTTCCAATCCTCGACGGCTTCGGTGTGATCCGCGGCCAACGCCTCGAGCGCAACCCCTGAAGCCACAACCGTCGCGATGGCATCGGCATCGGCGCCGGCGGCGGTAACGGCATCCCGGATGACGGCCTCGTCGTTGAGGTCGTTGCCGTCGTCATGCCGGATGGCAAACAACGCCCGATGCACGGCAGGGAACTGGTCGGCGAAGTGGTCCCGGGCGGCAATACCCCACTGCAGCGCCAGCACCCCGGACTTGCCTGCCGGATCATCCCAAACGCTGGGCTCGTCGTCCGCGGTGTGGACCTGCTTGAGGGAGAATGCCATGAACCAGGGCTCCCAGCCCCGGTTTTGCTCGAGACCGTTGAGTACCGCCTCGTTGGCGTTGCGGGCAAAAGGGCAGAGGTAGTCGAATGTGATTCCGAACTGCATGTGGTTGGCTCCGAGCCTTCGGTTGTAGCGTGCAACGGATTCGAGACCAAACTGATTCCCGGATCAGCTATTCCACGGTCCCCGTGACCACCCCGACACCTTCTGCCCCTGCAGAGAGTGCGTAGTACAGGTAGTAGGTGCCATCGACGGTGAGACCTCCCATCCAGGGGAACCCGAGACTGCCCGGGGTGGAGTTCTGGGTATCGATGACAACTACCGGATTCCCGGTGTAACGCTGCCAGCCGAACCCGTCACCGCTGACTGCGTACCCGATGCGGAGATCACGATCGCCGTGTTCGGGTCCTTCGAAACCGACGTAGAACATCTCGAACCCGCTGTCACGGGCGATGACGACCGGGCTGCCGGCCCCGGCACCATCCCACGCCTGCCCGCCGGGGATCCCCAGCACCGGGTCGGACCTGTAGGGGGTGGCCGCGTCATCGAATGGCTCAAATGAGATCCCGTCGGCGGAGAACAGAACCCCGCTTGAGGCGGTGATTCCATCCCGCCCGTCGTAGAAGAGGAATACGCCGGCGGCGGTCACCGCTACCGACTGCGGCACTGCCTGGGCATCCCACTGTTCCTTATCGGCGACGTAGATGGGTGCATCGTCCGCCGTCCATGGACCTTCCGGGGCGGGCGCGGTTGCCCGATGGATCGACGTGCCGGGGAATCGCTTTCCCTGAATCAGCCCGTAGTACATCACCCACGTCCCATCATCAGCGACATACACCACGGGAGCTTCGGCGAAATGGGTGCGCCCTTCGATGTCCTCGCGGATCTCAAAGACCGGATCCTCGCTCATCCGGGTGAAGGTGAGGCCATCGTCGGAGACGGCATAGCCGACGGCAACGTTGACCCTCCACCCGGTGTAGAACATGTGGAATCTGCCGTCGTGGTGCACCACCCAGGGCGAGTAGCTGAAGCTGGCGTCCCAGCCCGATTCGGTGGGCGGCAGTGCCGGCGTGGTCTCGTCCTGGACCGTCAGGTCGAAGGCGACCGGCCCGTCGAATGGCGGCAGTGTGGTCGGTGGCGGGGTCGTGGTAGTCGTCGTAATGGGAGGAGATGTCGTTGGCGGAGATGTGGTGGTGGACGGGACCGTCGCAGTGACCGGTGGTGCCGGCGTCGTTGCCACGGTCGTTGCGGTCGGGTCGGACGAGCTGTTGGAGCACGCGGCCACGACGATGACGAGCGCGCCGAGTATCACACTGCTGCGCATGGGTTGCCTCCCTCCACCCCTCATGGGGCCGCCGGGCGCCTCAACCCGGCCTATGCAGGAAGACTCTATCGATCGAACGCTCGAGGTGTGCGGGCAGTCATCGCCAGACCGGAGGGGCGGCGAGGCGGGATTTGCCTATTCGATGCGATCTGTGGCGCCGAGCAGAGCGGTCGCCGCCCCGGCGACCGCACCTGCGATCGCCCCGACGACACCGCCGTTGATCGAGACTCCGGCCATCGATAGGGCTGCGATACAGACCAGAGCAACGATGACTCCCATCGCGGCACCGAGCACCGCCAGTGGGGCCAGGCTGACCGGTTTGGGGTTCACCTGCATAGCTCTCTTCCCCGCTCTCGCTGGAACCAACCATATCGTCTCCCGCTCGAGAGGCACCGAACAGGCGCAGATGACACCCGACAACGACCCCTAGGTCCCAAACTTCGGGACCATTTGGTCGAGGCACCCTGACGGGCAACGCAGCGGATCAGCTTTAGCATGCGGGCCATGACTTCTATCACCTTCCTCGGCGGCGCCGATACCGTGACCGGCTCCCGCTTCCTCGTGCGGTCCGGGGGCCGCAGCACCCTTATCGATTGCGGGCTGTTCCAGGGTCCCCGCTCGGTCCGCAAGCTGAATTGGAAGGACCCGTTCTACGACGTTGGTCTGCCTGAAAGCGTGCTGCTGACCCATGCCCACATCGACCACACGGGGTATCTGCCCCGTCTGGTGGGAACGCACGGATTCCAGGGCCCGATCCTGGCGACCCCGGCCACCACGGATCTGCTCTCGGTGATGCTGCCCGATTCGGGCCGTATCCAGGAAGAGGACGCCGAGTACGCCAACAAGAAGGGGTACAGCCGCCATAAGCCTGCACTCCCCCTCTATACCGAGGCGGATGCGTTGGAGGCGCTGCAGCTAATGGAGCCGGTCGAGTACCACGAGTGGGTGGACGTGCCGGTCGGGCGAGCCCGATTCAGCTTCGCCGGCCACATCCTCGGCTCGGCCCATATCGCCGTCGAGACCGAGGACACGAGGATGATCTTCTCGGGCGATGTCGGGCGATGGGATATCCCGGTCCTCAAGGACCCGGAGCCGCCACAGGATGCCGACCTGCTGCTGATCGAGAGCACCTACGGCGGGCGCTCGCACCAGGACCCGTCGGCAGACGCCAACGAGTTGATGGCGAGGGTGTTTGACAAGATCACGGGAACCGACGGAGTGCTGGTGATCCCGGCGTTCAGCATCGGGCGCACCCAGGAGATCCTGTATCGGATCCGGGAGTTGGAGGAAGCCGGCCGGATACCGTCGATCCCGGTCTACCTGGACAGCCCGATGGCGATCGATGCCACTGAGATGTACGCCCGCCATCACGAAGAGCACGACATGGAGATGAAGGCGTTGGAGCAGTCGGGGTCGAGCCCGCTGCGACCGCGGCAGCTGCAATTCACCCACAGCATCGAGGAGTCCAAGCGACTCAACGGTATGCGCGGCCCGATGGTGATCATCTCTGCATCCGGCATGGCGACGGCGGGCCGGGTACCCCATCACCTCAAGCGCAGGCTGCCGTACCCGGAGAACATCGTGGCGTTCGTCGGGTATCAGGCGGAAGGTACGCCCGGTCGGGAGTTGCTGGACGGCGTCGACTCGATCCGCATCCACGGCAAGGACATCGCCGTGCGGGCTGAGGTCACCCGCCTCGAGGCGTACTCAGCTCACGCCGATGAGGACGAGTTGGTGCGCTGGGTGGCGGAGGCCAAGCCAAAGCAGGTCGTGCTGGTCCACGGCGAGGATGAGGGCCGCACGGCAATGGCGCAGCGGTTCCGCAAGGAATTCGGTCTCGAAGCGCACCTTCCCAACCGCGGCGACACGATCGAGGTGTAGCCGGCATGCCGCAGCGCGTTGGGCTCGCTGCAGGCAACTGTGATCAGAGGCCTTCGACCGCACAGGGCAGATCCGGCACGTTGGCCAGCCTCTGATCTGCCGTTACGAGAGGCGCGTCTAGAGCAGTTGCCAGCGCCACATAGGTTGCGTCGTACGCCGACAACTGCCCGCGTAGTCGCCACATGACCGGGAGCAGAGGACGATGCGGATGTCGCCGAATGTCTGCCCTACTCAGCGTGTCGATTGCAGCGCGCGCTCTACCCTCGTTGAAGCGTCCCGCCCGCTCCAGCCGTCGCAACGCGCTGACGACCTCGCTGTCGAGTAGGTGCGGGGCATGGATGTCCTCACCCGCAAGCCGAGCGACCACACTCGGCCTTCCGTCAACTGCATCGATGAACGCCGAGGCGTCGAGCACGATCACCGACCGCGGCCTGCTCGCACCGCATCCGCAGCCTCGCCACGCCGCAGCGATGGTTCATGGCCCGTCTCGACGAGGAGCTCATCGAGGGGCCGGTAGGCCACCAGTCGCTCGAGTTGTCCGTTGAGGAATTCGGAAAGGCTCATCCCGGCCCGGGTGGCGCGGAGCTTGAGCTCGGTGTGGACCTCCTCAGGCACATTACGAATCTGAATCATCTTGCTCATCCCTGCACTGTAGTACATGCACTTTGCATGAACACATGCGATGCACATGCACAGGACTATCTAGCGCCTGTGACAGCAACGCACCGAGGTCACAGCCTGGCTACTACGCCGATCGCCTTGGCCAGCTCTTCCTCGGTGTTGAAGTAGTGCACCGAGGCACGGACGATCTCGTCGAGGCCGCGCTGGCTCATATCGATGAGAGCCGATGCCGCCGTCGTGGTGGAAACGTTGATCTTCTGGGCGAGAAGGGCGGCCTTGACCTCGCCTGCCGAGTGGCCGGCAACCGTGAAGGTGACGATTCCGCCCATGACTCTCCCCTTGTCGTGCACCGTGACTCCGGGCAGATTGGCGAGGCCTCCCCGCAGGATCGTGGCCAGCGATGCAACCCGCTCCCAGATGGCACCGAGCCCGACCGTCGTCGCATAGTCGCAGGCAGCGCCGAGGCCGAGCCGGAGGGCCGGGCTGGACTCCCACGTCTCGAACCGCTTGGCGTCACGGCGGATTTCGTAGCGATCGGCAGCGACCCAGGTTGCGGATTGGAGGTCGAGGGACATGGGGTCGAGGTCTTCGATCATTGTGTCTCTCACGTAGAGAAACCCGACCCCGCGCGGGCCACGGAGAAACTTACGGCTGGTGGCCGAGAGCAGGTCACAGCCGATCTCATCGACGTCGATGGGCATCTGCCCGACGGACTGGCAAGCGTCGAGCAGGTAGGTGACATCGGCCCGCTTCGCCACATCACCTACGGCTACGGCGGGATTGACCAGTCCGCTGTTGGTGGGCACGTGGTTGATCGAGATCAGCTTGACCTTGTCGTCGATCATCGCCTCGAGGGCATCGACATCGATCTCGCCGCTGGGTGTGTCCGGCACGACTTCGATGCGGGCTCCGCTGCGTTCGGCCACTTGCAGATATGCGATGAAGTTGGCGGCGTACTCGGTGGAGGTGGTCAGGATGCGGTCGCCGGGCTCGAATCGCAGCGAGTAGAAGGCCATGTCCCAGGCACGGGTGGCGCTGTCGACGAGGGCAATCTCGTCCTCGTGCGCCCCGATCACCCCGGCCACCGTTCGGTAGACGGCCGCGAGATCGTCGGCCCGCCGGTCGGCGAGTTCGTAGCCACCGACGCGAGCTTCCTCCTCGAGGTAGGCGACGACCGTGTCGACAACGATGCGGGGGGGAAGCGACGAGCCGGCATTGTTGAGATGAACAACTTCTGCGCTCCCCGGCGTGTCCTGTCTCAGCCGGTGAAGATCGATGTCATGCACTGCGAATACCTCCGAACTGCTTGCCGGAACCTACCACCGGCACCCGGCGGAGCCGGGCATACGCAGGCCCATCCCTGCACAATTGTTCATACCTGGACATATGTTCGAAAGCCTGTTACCTTCGGGCTTGGCTAACGAGCCACAAGAAGCCTCGAGCCGAGAGTTACCCAACCTCGGCGTCCTTCTGGCCGGCTTCGGAGACGCAACCAAGGAGGCCACCAATGGCTGATCTCGATGACATCAGAGACGGAGACGACTTCGGTCTCGATACTCCGGTCGAAACCCATGGATTCCATCTCAAAGGAAGCAACAATCTCGACTGGGGCATGAAGGACAGGCTATCCCGCATCTTCCGGCCGGAAACCGGCCGCACCGTCATGCTGGCCTTCGACCATGGTTTCCTCATGGGCCCCACCTCCGGGCTCGAGCGTATCGACCTGACGATCGTCCCGATCGCACAGTACGCCGACTGCCTGATGCCGACCCGCGGCATCGTTCGGTCCGTGCTCCCCCCAACGTTGGGCAAGCCGCTCTGTCTCCGCGCCGATGCGGGAACGACGATCCTCACCGAGATGAACCACAACGTCCTGATGGACGTTGACGACGCCGTCAGGCTCAACGCGTCGGCAATCGCAGTCATGATTGCCGCAGGCGAGGCCGCCACCGAGGCGTCGACCGTGGCAACTCTGTTCAAGGCTGTTGACGAGGCCGGCAAGCGGGGCATCCCGGTGCTCGGCGTAACTGCAGTCGGCAAGGACATGGCTCGTGACGCTCGCTACTTCTCGTTGGCATCACGGGTTGCCGCCGAGAACGGCGCATCGATCGTCAAGACCTACTACTGCGATGACTTCGAGAAGGTCACGGCATCGTGCCCGGTCCCGATCGTCATCGCCGGCGGCAAGAAGCTGCCCGAACTCGATGCCCTCCAGCTGGCTCGCGACGCGATCGACCGGGGGGCCGTTGGGGTCGACATGGGCCGCAACGTGTTCCAGTCGGACTCGCCGGTGGCGATGATCCAGGCCGTGTCGGCCGTGGTCCACAACGACCTCACCGCCGCCGAAGGCTTCGATCTGTACGAGACCATCAAGAACGGCCAGGGCTAGAACTCAGATCCCCTCCCAGAACGGGCCGGCGCTAGTCGCCGGCCCGTTCTGAATGTCCACAACTCAGAGCCCACAGCCCGGCGGCGATCAGCGTTCGATATCGACGACTTGCACGTTCGCATAGGGAGCAGCCAGCTCGATGAGGTCGTCGGGATCGCCGGTGAGGCAGATGCCTCCCCCGGCCTCGACGGCGGCGGCGACCACGTGAGCGTCAACCATCTCCGCGGAGGACCTGCCGGCGGCAGAGAGAATGCCGCCGACGAGTCGTGCCATCGCCCGGTCGGTGTCACGGATGGTCAACCCGGTCTCCCGGGACAGACATGCGTCAACCACCTGGTTGTGACTACGACCCCGGTACATCTCGGCGAGGACGACGGCGGGAACAACAACGTCACGCTGCAACCGCAGGGCGGCGGTCATGGCGGCACGAACGACATTCCGAGCCTGCGATGTTCTCCCGGACAACGCGGCAAGGGCTGCGTTATCGAGCACTACCGATGCAGTCATGCCAGCAACTCGGTAAACGAAGCCACCAGAGCCTCGTCTACGGGTCCCTCCGACTCTGCCATCTCGTCGAGCCAGCCCCGGAGGATTTGGTGCCGGGCGCGTCGCTCGACCTCGCTACGAACGGCGCGGTTCACCTGCGCCGACAGAGTGTCTCCCCCGCGTTCGAGGGCGGCGACGAGGTCTTCGTCGAGGGTCACCGATATCTTGCGCTTCTGAGCCATGCCGAACATGCTACCAAGGTACGACCGGGGTAGGACAAAAACCAGAGGGTCGACTCAGCCAATGGCTAACTATCGGTGTCGAACAGCCCGCTCTCGTAGGCCAAAGCAGACAGTTCGTGGCGGCTGGCCACACCCAGCTTCTCGAAGATGCTGGTCATGTGCTTTTCGAGCGTCTTGACCGAGATGCCCAGGTTGGTGGCCGTCTCCCGGTAGGTGTAGCCACGGGCAATGAGCCGGATGACCTCGTGCTGTCGTTTGGTGAGCCGGTCGATATTGGACTCGTCGGAGATGTCCTCGTTGATGTCGAGCACAAAACCGGCCACCTGCTTTGAGATTGGTCTCCCGCCGGCCAGGGCCTCGGCGACCCGTTCGGGCAGGTCGTCACCGATGATGCCCTTGGTCAGATACCCGTCGACACCGATCGAAAGCAGCCGCAGCACGTCGTGGCGGGAGGTGGAGGCGGTGAGGGCCAGAAACTTGATGCCGGCATGGGTCTTGCGTACCTGCTCGATCACGTCGGCACCGGTACCGCCTTTGATTCGGATGTCGAGCAACACGAGGTCGGGCACCAGATCACGGATCATGGCCACCGCCGCGGCGACGTTGTCGGCCTCGCCGACGATGTCGACATCTTCCGCAAGGTAGTGGTGCACCCCGGCCCTGGTTAGGGCTTCGTCTTCGACAATGAAGACCCGGGGCTTGTTCACCGCTGCTCCCAGAGGATCTCGACCTCGGTGCCGGAACCCGGTTCCGACGTAATGCGGGTGGTGGCTCCGATGGCGGTGGCCCGCATGCCCAGGTTGTGGCCTTGCCCGTCCCCAACCGCGGCTAGATCGAACCCAGAGCCGCGATCACGAACAAAGAGGTGAATGCGGCGGTCGGTGAATTCGCCGTACAGGTCCACGGTCGCTGCACCGGAATGCTTGGCGGCGTTGACCAGCGCCTCGCGGACGAGGTCGATGACGGCGCCACGCACGTCGTCGAGCGGAGAGTCGCCACGGAGGACCGAGTCGATCTCGATACGGTGGATGTCCTCGATGTCGTCGCACTCGTGTTGCAGTCGGGCCCGGGCGCTGTGGGCGAACGGCGACCGGAACTCGGAGATGGTCTGGCGCATCTGCCGCTCCTGGCGGCGGGCCAGGTAGCGCACCCGGTCGGGGTCTTCGGCGTCCTTACGCAGGGCCGCCAGGGTTTGGACGACCGAATCGTGCAGCCGATTGGCGAGCTCGATGCGTTCGTCGTGGCGGATCCGGGCGGCCCGAGCCTCGTTGAGTTCGTCCTCGGCGGCGAGCCGGGCCCGTTCCTGGGTGCGGATGGCGTCGAAGATCCAACCTCCGCCGATGGCCAGGACGAGAAAAACGACGGAGCCCACCGCCGGCACCACACCGCGCTCGTCGATGACATGCACGGCGAGCTGGTGGACGGCCAGAACTGACGCAGTGATGATGGCGGTGCGCATGTTGAACCCGTAGGCGGTGATGAAGATGGTCGACATCGGGTAGCCGCCGTGAAAGAAGTTCTCGGCACCGGCCAGGCTCGACGCAGACGCCACGACGAGCGCGATGACGGCATCGCCGACAACGAACCAGGGGCTGGAAAGCCGTTTCGGGTCACGGGCGGCCCACAGCGTTGCCCCAAGACCGAGCGTGGCCAGGAACATGGCTCCACCGGTGATGGCCAGGTTGGCATCGGGGTCGGATCCGGGGACTGCGGCAACGAGGAGGGCCATCCACACCCACGAGAGGGTCCGCATGATGATGACGAAGCGACGCAGGGTCCGGTCGGCTGGCAGCTCGTGGTTCGGAACATTGGGATGTTGTGCCATGGTTGAATCTGTATTCAATCATGCGCAACTGCAGTATGCCACTCGGTGCATACGAGTTGGAGTGGCCGGGCCCGAAGGCCCGACCACTCCATCCCCCATTGTTCCGCCGTTAGGACTTGGCTGCCGGTTCGCCCCGGTCACCTACCGTGGCTCATACGCCGGGTATCGGCAGCTGCTCCACACAGAACCACTCCGGCCCTGAGGCCGGGTTCCCGGCCTCCATCCCCCGAAGCCGGACCCACCCGCAATGTACGAAAGGGGGAGGTAGCTTTCTATGGGGGATGTCCCCCGTCCGCGTTGATAGACCGTCCCAGCAGATTGCGGTATTCTGTGAGAACGCCGGGTGATTCACCACCACCCGACTTGAGCGACAGGCCCCTCGTCCCCCCTGGGGGCCTGTTGCGTTTCCGGTGCCCACTCCCCCGTGTCGGTCACAGGCCCCATGCCCGTAGAGCCGTCTACTTGTAGCGGTAGGTGATGCGTCCTCGGGAGAGGTCGTACGGGGAGACCTCGACCCGGACTTTGTCCTGGGGAAGGATTCGGATGTAGTAGCGGCGCATCTTTCCAGAGATGTGCCCCAGCACGGAGTGGCCGTTTTCCAGCTCAACCCGGAACATGGCATTCGGGAGTGACTCGGAGATGGTGCCTTCCAGCACGATGGCATCTTCTTTTGCGATAGTTGACTCACTTTGTTTGCGGGATCGTCACTGGCCCGCCGCCCTGAAGGCGCGACAGGCCAGCTTCGAACCCTAGGCGCTCCGACCCAACTCCACCAGGCAGCCCTTCATGGCCACCGAGCGATCACCACCCGGGGCGATGAAGTTTGATCGCATCAAACGACGGGCCGAACCCCTTCAGGCTCGGTCTCCAACCCACCCGGGTCGAGCCGGAACGGCGGGTACTCGTCGCGCATCAGCGTGGCGTATGCCATCACCCGATAGACCCAGCGGTTGAGGCCGAGGATCAGGTCGAACAGGCCTTGCGGGTAGCGGGAAGTGAACAGCACCGCCAGGGCGGCGATGAGCACCAGGATGCCGATCACGCCACCGCTCCATTCGAGGATCTTGGCCCCGCCGAGGTCGGTCGTCCACAGCACGAGCCCGCTGGTGAACAGGCCGACGATGATGTAGTGCGGGATGGCGAGCAGCCACCACTTCACCAGCACCAAACCCCGGGACAGTTGCTCCGGGTAGGCGACGTTGAGGCGTGCCGGATAGTCGACATCCTGCAGGGTGAACGGCGGATACCGGTCGGTGCCGAGCGCGCTGTAGGAGTAGAAGCTGACCCGCCAGGTCCAGCGCATCACGCCGACGTTGAAGTCGAAGATGCTGCGCGGGTAACGGCCGGTGAACAGGATCGCGAAGAAGGCCACGATGGTCAGCAGGAAGAACGCCGCCCACAAGAACACGAGAACGACGAAGTGGGGAATGGCCAGCAGCCACTTCACCAGCCACAGCCACCTGCTGAGCGGCTGGTCGAGTGTGCCTTCAATGGTGAGCGGGTAGGCCCCCGCCGGTGCGGTCAGCGGCGCCATCTCGGTAGGCGGCTCGGCTGCTGCCCGGGTCGGCCGGACCGCCCAGACGAGCAGTGCGGCGGCGAGGAGGGCTAAAACGAACCCGAAGACGAGGACGCCGATACCGATGGCCAGCAGCACTCCGACCTTGGCGGCTGCGGTGAATTCGACGTTGACGGCCGAGCCGGCGTCGGCGTTCATGACGACGATGCTCCACTCCCCCGGTCCGACCTCCCAGGTGAGGGTCTGCAGCCCTGCACCCGCCGTTGAGGCTGCCCAGAAGTTCTGGTCGCCAGGAGGTGTGACGGGGGCCTCGCCGCTGTAGGAGCGATAGCTGACGTCGGTGGCGAGCCCGGCCCGGGTCACCTCGTCCCGGGACACGCCGCCGAGATATCGGTCGACGTCGTCGGACGGCCCGATGCCGATGAAGACCGTGCCCCCGTCGGTCGCCTGCACCTCGAAACGCACATCGGCGAGGTTGCCCGGCCACCAGTCGCCGGGTCTATCACCAAGGTCGATGTCGCCGGATGTGAGTGCATATCCGGCCGTCTCCAGGTCATAGGTGGGGCTTTCCAAAAAGCCGTCGGCATCCCTTTGTGTGGCGTGCGCCCAGGTGAGGACACCACCACCAACGAGCAGTGCCACTGCAACCACTGCCATGATCACGGCGACGACACCGGCGATGATCTTGCCAACCTTCATCATTCACTCCTCGTGACAAACCCACTACGCATCATGCGCTCGCCGGGCGGGAGCGACAACGGCCTTATGGCCCATGTTGTCTCATCCGTAAGGATGACTCTTGTCCGGTCGGTTTATGGTTCGTGCCTGATGCTCTTCTCAAAGCCGTTCTGGGAACCCATCCAGTCCGGGGACGTAACTCTCACGTTCCGGCGCTGGAAGCGACAGCAGGTCGTCGCCGACCGCGTCTACCGGTCGCCGGCCGGAAGGATCCACGTGACCGATGTTGCCGTTGTCACCGCGGATGCGATCACCGACGGGGACGCCCGGCGGGCCGGGCACAGGTCGGCTGCGGCCCTGCGTGAGGAGCTGCGCGGCAGTCCGGCAGACCCGGTGTATCGAATCGAGTTCCGCTACCTCGACGAACCGGACCCCCGTGACCTTCTCGTCAACGACGCCGAGCTCAGCAGCGACGATATCGCCGGGATCGATCAACGGCTCGCCCGCCTCGACCGGGCCGGCAAACACGGCCCCTGGACCCGCCGCTACCTCGAGCTCATCGAGGAACACCCCGGTGTCCGTGCCCCCGACCTGGCGGAGCTCGTCGGCCGGGAGACCCAGCCGTTCAAGACCGACGTGAGGAAGCTCAAGAACCTGGGCCTGACGATTTCGCAACGAGTGGGATACCGGTTGTCGCCGCGCGGTGCGGCCTATCTGCGGAGATCCGGGCCGGATCGGTGAACGCAAAGAGCCCGGCCGTTGCCGGCCGGGCCCAGGCGACGGCCCATCGTCAGCTTGTCTCGGGGTACGCCAGGGGTATTGATACCCCGAGGCCGGCATCCGGCTCTATGTCGAAGACCTCGAGGGTCATCTCGATGCAGCAGTTGTTGGTGAACTCCACCGTGGCGGAGAATCCCCCGTCGCTGTCGGCATTGATGGTTCCCTCGATCAGCGGTGAGCCCGCAGCGAACAGCCGGTAGCCGAGCCGTTGCGCGGTGGCGTGTCCCGCGATGAGGAGGGGACTCCCCACAACGTCACCGGGTTGCGGCGAGACGACGACCAATTCGTGTTCGACACTTGCCGGAGCTGTCGTTTCGACCGCTCCACTCGTGCCCGGCACGGCTGCACCCTCTGCTGCACCGCCTTCGGCGAGCATGGATATCACCAGCACCACGATCGCCAGGAGAGAGCCCAATGCGATGAGCGCGGAGCGGATGATCGGGGTCATCGCACCATCTCCTGCTCTTGCGTGGCGCCGCTGCCGCTTTCCATTAGCTGCCGGCGCCCGATTGCGAGGAACAGTATCGAGCCGATCAGCGGCAGGAAGACAACTACGCCGAGCCACATCCACTGGTTGAGTGCGGCGGCGTCCCACCTCTCGGTTGGAGTGGTGAGGATTATCACCAGGGCCCAGATCCACAAGCCGATCAGGGCCAGGGCCGGGATACTGAGGATGCTCAAGCCCACAAGGGCCATTGTTCGGTGCCTTTCTCGAGAACCGTTGCTGCTGCGAATTCGAGCAGACCTGAGGGCGGCTGTCCCGGCCAGGGCGTGGCCGGACCCGGCCATCCGCTGCGGCCCGCCTGCGGCGGGCTGCGTCAATCCTGTTGCGGGCGATCTGGCGCGTCGAGCAGGCTGCAGGCGTCGGCGGCGAGACCCTGGCCGGCCTCTTCGTAGAGGTTGCGGGCGGTGTCGACCCCGGCTTCGGCAAGGAGCCGTCGTTCGTCCGGGAAGAGGGCCACTGCGGCGATGCGGGCGTCCGGCGCATTTTGCTTGATCCGGGGCACGGCCTCGAGGTTGGCCTGGATGTCGCTCATCGCAAGGACGACGAGGTCGATCCGATGATCGAAGCTGATGCGGTCCCAAAACTCGATGTCCAGGGCATCGCCACGCATGACCCGTCGACCCTCATCCTCGTGGCGAGCGACGGCAGCTCCGTCGCGGTCGATGCCGAGAACGACCGGGCCGCGCCGTAGCACCAGCTCGTCGTAGGCGCCTTCGCCGACCCGACCCAGACCGAAGACGAGAATGCTGGCGTCGCCCGGATCGATCAACGCATCGTCGCTGACGATGGGGGGCCGCTCCAGGTTATGAAGCCGGGAAGAGTACCGCCGGTAGAGGCCGTAGCGGGCGGTGTTGACCGGTGCGGCGAGCGCAAACGACACGGCAACTGCAACTGCAACCGCAGAGGCCCAGGGCTGATCCAGCAGCCCCTGATCGATGCCGACGGCGACCACGATCAGGCCGAACTCGCTGTAGTTGCCGAGCGTGACCGACGTGTGCCATGAGGTGCGGGCCCGCAGCCGGAACCGTGTCAGCAGGAACAGGTACCCGGCCGTCTTGAGCGGTATCGCCAGCAGGACCACGGCGGCGACGAGGAGCTCGGCGCCGCCCGGTGCCCCGTCGAGCCCGATCGAGAGGAAGAACCCGATGAGCAGGATGTCCTTGAAGCCGAGGAGCCGTTCGGCGAGCTCGGGGGCGCGGCGGTGATTAGCAAGACTGAGGCCGACGATCAGGGCTCCGAGGTCCGGCTTGAGCCCGACCAGATCGAAGGTCTCGGCTCCGGCGCCGACGGCCAGGCACAACCCCAGCAGGATGAGCAACTCACCGTGCCCGGCTCGCTCCAGCAACCAGCCGTAGAGGGGCCGGGCGCCCAGCACCAGGGCGACCATGGGGATGGCCCAGAGCGAAGGCGGCTCGTCAACGGCGACGGTGAGAAAGATCACGGCGAAGATGTCCTGGACGACCAGAGTGCCGATGGCGATGCGCCCGGCGAGCGATGCGGCTTCGCTACGTTCTTCGAGGGCTTTGACGGCGTAGACGGTGCTCGAGAACGAGAAGGCGAAGCCGATCAGCAGTGCCTGGCCGGCGGTGAGATCGGTCGCCAGCGGCATGCCAACAGCGCCCAGGGCGATGAAGACTGCACCGATCACGGCCGTTGTCCCGGCCATGTGGAGTGACGCCCCGGCCCAAACGACGGGCCGGGCCAGAGTGCTCAGCTTGAGCTTCAGGCCGATGCCGAACAGCAACAGCAGCACGCCGAGGTCGGCGATGACATCGATGGCGTCTGTGCTCTCGTAGCCGAAGGCGTGGAGGACGAACCCGGCGACCAGGTAGCCGACGAGCGGCGGCAGCCGCACTGCGGACGCGACAAAGCCGAGCAGGAACGCCACGACGATGAATGCGACCTCCATGATCCTCCTTGTCGGAGCCATATGGTACGTGTGCGGCAGCCGCCGGCGGGGCGGTGTCGGCGAGGGTCGGCGACCAGCCCGCCTTGGTCCGGCTGGATGAGCTGCGCGCTACCCCACCGTGCGGCGGTCTGGGCCGCGGATCAATACGCCATCGACGTTGCCCGGGTCTCGCCGGATCATGCGAGAATCGGTCGTGTGAACAGGGAGGAACGCATCCGAAAGGCCCGGCGCCGGGCAGCAGAGCGTGCACCTCAACGCGAGGCGGAAGCAGCGGAGCGTGCCGCTCAGCTCCACTCAAAAGTGTCGGCCGTCGGGGCACCGGCCGCTCAGCGACGCGTTTCGGCAGCTGAGCAATCGCCCGACGCCGTGTACTTAGGCCCGCAGAAATCCCCGCGAGAGTGGGATGAAGCGGTCGGGATTGCTCGGCTCACTGCGATCGGTGCGGCGCGGCAACAGCGGACGATCACCTACGGCGAGATCAAGTGGGCGATCTTCGACGAGTTGCAGATGCTGGTCGGTCACTCGATGTTCGCCGAGCTCATGGTCGCCGTGAACGAGAAGTCGGATGGTGTGCTGTTGTCGTCGATCATTGTGCATCAAGACGATGGCAAGCCGGGCGAGGGCTTCCTTCCATATGCACGTGAGATGGGGTTCGAGGAGCCGTTGGAGACGCTACAACGCCGCGCGTACGAGCATTTCGGTACCGGCGTCTGAGTGGCGGTTCCTACTCGCTCTCCCATCCAGTAGGGAACTCGGGACACAGCACGTGATAGGGATCGCTGCCCGGATACTCACGGTCACAAAACTCGCAGTGTCTGGTCGGGCCCAGCGGGAGCTTCACCCAGATGACGGCGCCTTGCGGATGGTGGTACGGGGCCGGGGATACGTATCGGTGGACAGCACGGAGCTCCCATGCATACAGCGGCTTGCCGGCAGCGTATTCATCGAGAAATTCGTCGTCGACGAGATGTTCCGTACGACGACCTCGCAGCTCGTCGGCAGTGAACGGTCCGTGCACATGACGCAGGTTGGCGCGTCCGGCAACTTCGCCGGAACCCGATGGCGTCAGACCGACCCGACCGCGCACCTTGGTCGACGAGCGGCGCAGCTCCCACACCTTCTCCCCGGAGAGGAGCAGAGACACCCAAGGTTCCTTGACCAGCAGGGTTCGTTCGAACGGATAGGTCCACGGGAACGATTGGTTGCAGGCAGGGCACCACCACGGGTCTGTCGGGGTGCTCTCATCGATCAGGCAGCCATGGAAATGGACACGATCCTCCTCGTCGGGAGACGGGAAGTAGGCGGGCATTCCAACAACAAGCACCTGCGTGTTGTCCCTATCTCCACAGCTAGGACAAGGTGGAATCAGTTCATCGTCGGGCAGAAAGCGCATCTAACACTATCGACCGAATCTTGGTGGGACTACAGCGGGGCAGCCCGGTCATGACGTCGAATGTCTGATTCGTGGTCGTGATAGGTTGCGACGATGACCTTGTCTCCTGAGAACGACCGCCGCCTCGGTGCCCTTCTCGGTCTGGCCATTGGCGATGCGTTGGGCGCGGCGGTCGAGTTCAAGCCGCCGGGAACCTTCGAGCCGGTGACCGGCTACCGGGCGGGCGGACCGCATGGGCTAAACCCAGGTGAGTGGACGGATGACACATCGATGGCGCTGGCGCTCGCGGATTCACAGGCCACAGTTGGATGGGACCTCAACGACCAGGCGGACCGGTATCTGTCGTGGTACCGCACGGGTGAGTACTCGGTGAACGGCCGTTGCTTCGACATCGGCAATGCAACGCGAGAGGCTCTCGAACGCTATGCCGAGACCGGCGACGCCTCGATGTCCGGCCCCGACCGCGAGCACAGCGCAGGCAACGGCTCAATCATGCGATTGGCCCCGGTACCGATCTACTTCGCCGACCTCTATCCCGAACGAGCAGTCGAGCTCATCCGATACGGATACGACTCGAGCCTCCCGACGCATCGTGCACCACAGGCCACGTCGGCGTGTGCCTACATGACGCTGCTGCTGGCGGCGCTGATGGCTGGTAAAGATCGAGCGGCCGTTCTCCATCCGGAGTGGCCGATGCTGGAGGTAATGCGGTCGGCCGTGGATGTTGATCCGAGAGTCGACGAGGTAATCGGTGGGAGCTTCCGACGAGAGCCGCCCGAGATCCAAGGTTCCGGCTACGTGGTGAGGAGCCTCGAGGCTGCGTTGTGGGCATTCGCACGGGCCAACACCTTCGAAGAGGCAGTGCTGGCGGCAGTCAACCTGGGTGATGATGCCGACACGACGGGCGCCATCTGCGGACAGATCGCGGGGGCGTGCTGGGGCCGCAGCGGCATCCCGCCCAAGCTCCTCGACGAGTTGGCCCGGGTAACCATGATTGGCGATGCAGCACACCGGCTGGTCTGAATACCGTCGGACGCGCGGATGCTGCGGACGCTACTCAGCAGTCGGTCCTCGGCGCAGCATCAATGACCTCTGTGGCGGCCAGCAAGGGTCGGGAATGAAGGGACACCCCCTGTTGCTCTATTCGCAGGCGACGCTCCCCTGCTCTCGTTGACGGATTCGCCAGGCAGATCTCTCCGTTGGGTCGATGTCGCTGAAGACAGCTACGGCCCGGGCAGCGATTTGGTCCGTTGCGTTGCACCATCGGCACCGCTACCGATGTGCCGTCGTGACCAACCACGCCACCAGTTGCTGATGGCTAGCCGCCCGTACGCGCTCCTTCTGCTGTTCTGAGTACTTTGATCGAGCGGTCAGCCACATCGCTCCTGACGCGGGATCAGCGCTCACACCACAGCGTTGGAAACTCGTCGGGGAAGCCGCCAAACAGTGAGTCGTACTCCTCAATCAAGTCGTCCATCCTCTCGGCTCCGTCCTCGACACCCACCGACGCCCAGAGCTGGAAGAACTCCACATCGATCTCGAGGATTCGTCGCCATGTCGCTACGAAGTTGGCCGCCTCATCAGAGAGTGACATCTGGCCGATATCGTGCAGCATGTTGGCCGTTGCCTCTAACGCCTGGCGAACCCCCGGAGCCGAATCGGACCACTCCAAGCCTTCGATGTAATAGTCGATCTCATAGAACGCGACGTAATCCAGGTTGATTGCCTCGAGGACGAGCGTGTCGACAAGGCTCTCCGAACAGCCGTACTGATCGACGTACCGATCATCCAACCGGAGAGTGATCGCTGCCGACGCGAAGTCGTTGTACGACGAACGAAGGTCATTCATGGCAAGACGTCGAATCTGGCCCGTGTCAGGCGCGTCGAGACCCGTCAGCACATCGCCAATCGCAGCCGGAATGCCGCCGATTGCTCCGCTCATGTCTCTGGCCAGCGCGTTCTCCGGGGCCGGTAGATCCGGAATCAGGACGACGGGGGGCATAGCCATCGCGGCATCGCGGGCCAAGACGAATGAATCACGCGTTTCCGCGAACGACTCCTGGCCCTCTTGCCAGAGGAAATTGGCCAACTCGACCAGGCCAACGGTATCGGAGAGATCGCCCTCCCAACCTCCAAGATCCCTGAACAGCGCATGAACCGAGGCGGGAACGGTGGTCGTTGTCGGCAGAGGTTCGGTTGTGGGGGCGACGGTGGTCGCGGAGGTCGTCGATGTTTCGAGGAGTGGCGCCGATGCCTCGTTGCCACCTAAAGACATACCAACGATCACTGCGGTGGCCACGACAGCTCCGAGCCCGAGAATCCACACAAGGACTTTGCCTGCCGAGAGTCGCCGATCTCGACTCGGGGTGGTCCCAGATGCGAGGCGGCTTCGCTGCTTACCCGACGTCTGCGGCAGACGCGGCAGGCATTGAGGGCAATCCGCCGGACCGCTCCGGCGATATGCGTGATCCCTTGGGCACGTTACCAACGTGCCAGCATCAAACTCAGATCCCGGAACTTGGCGGTTGCCGTCCCATAGCCACCAGGAACCGTCGAGACGCTGTTGTTGCCAACCTTCGGGTGTATACGTCCACGGGACCGCCGGGGCATTGTCTAGCGGTCCGTCACAACGCGGACAGTCCTGGCCGGCTGTGGTGAACATCTCATGGCAGTTGCCGCAGTGGGTCAGTTGTGAAGCTTCCATTCTCTGCTCCGCCGTCAGAGCAGGTAGGAGAAGCGCTGGAGCGCTTCCTCAAGCTCTGAATGCCGCTGATCGACTTCGCCAGCAATAGACAACTCAATAACCTCTACGAGACGCCTCAGCTCTTGAGCATCGTCGTCGTCAACGAAGGGGATGACCTTCGATCGCGCTGTGCCGATCAGAGCGACAGTCTCGGGGGGGAGCTCCCGAGTCGTCTCTACTGTCTCAGACACAACCTCGCCTCCATCGACAGCAGACCTGACCCTAGAAGCCATGTCGACGAGTGCTCGACCACCTAGCGCTCCCTGGCTCGAGAGAGTCACGCGTTCGACAAGGACTTGGTCCGTTACGCCATCAGTAACGTCGACGTGCAGCAAACCGTCCGAATCATATGTGTAGGTGAGATCGATCTGCACTTCGGATGCCGGCCTGGGCGGATCGATGGGTACCGGGAACTGAGCCAAGACGAGGTTGTCCGGATGGTTCAGCGGGAGGCTCGGATCACCCTCCAGGACAGTGACGTCGACTGATTCCTGGAAATCCACGACGGGCACAAATGTCTCAGTCTGCTTGGCGGGTAGCTTCTGATTCTTGGGAATCACGGCAGAGAAGCGAAGCTCACGGGCAATCGGATCCGCAACAATCGTGCCCATTGCATGCTCGGTCGAGAGGAAGTAGTCACTATCGGCCAGTTCGTTCTTCAGAATTGCTGCGGCGATTGCGGCTCCCTCGCCAACGGCGGTCATCGGGTCAACACCGGTGGCAGGCTCCTTGCCGAGCAACTCTGCGACAAACTGACGTACGGCGGGTACCTTGCTTGTACCACCGACCAAGAGGACCTGGTCGACACGGTCCGGGGACATATTGAGATCCGCAAGCGTCCTTCGCACCGCTTCGCCGGAGCGCTCGACGAGATGACCGGTCAGTTGATCGAACTTGGGTCGTGTCAGCCGAAATGCTCCGCCACCCAGGGCTGGATCCGTGATGACCGTTTCGTCAGACTCCCCAGACAACCGGATCTTCGCCTTCTCGATTTCAAGTGACAATCGTGCCTTGTCGTTCGGCGACCAGCCCTGTGATTCGGGTGACTCGTCCGCGATGTGACGGAGGATGGCTCGGTCTAGGTCGATACCCCCAAGCCGGCCAATGCCGGACGAACCCTGTTCGAAGAACATCCCGTCGTTGACGGCAAGTACGGTGACGTCGAGAGTCCCACCGCCAAAGTCAAACACAAGTACGCTTTGTTGATCGATGTCGTGCCGGCGCGCATATGCCATGGCTGCCGCAGTTGGCTCGTTCATGAGGGCGAGCGGAGCGATGCCCCCCAAGCCAGCTCAAAACTTTGTGCGCTGGCCGGGAGAGCCACGGGGGTTTGGTGGAATGGGTGATCCCGCGGAGTCGACGGTCAGGCCCACGCCAAGAACTCGCTGTTTGATGTGGGCGAAAAGGGCTGCTGCAATCTCCTCAACGTAGAACTGTTCACCCCCAGCCGAGACCGTTTCCTCTTCACGGAACAAACGCTTGATCGCCTCGAATCTCTTCTCGGTCAAAAGGTTCTTGGCCTGCCATCCGAATACCATCTCGCGAGCGTCATTCAGCGCGACCACCGACGGGAGGACTCGGTCAAACCCCATAGCGGCCCACTCGGCAGAGGGTTCACCTAACGAAATGACCTCGCTGCTGTTGCCTGCGAACACCGCTGCCACCGAGTTCGTTGTCCCAAAGTCGATGCCAATTGCAGTCATACCGACTCTCCGTTGCCCGCCTCATCGGCCTGTGTGGCTTCAGACGACGCTAAAGCGTCACCATCGCCCGGCGCTTCAGCCCCGCCAGGATTGGATGACCCGAGTGGGCTGATGGTCTCGGCCACTCCCATGGCGACAGGCGGCAGCTCAAGCGTGGTCACATATGCGGGTCGCGTTGCTTTGAAGTCCGGTCCGTCGCCGATCCTCTCAAAAGCGTCCGGACGGTCATCGAAGCGGGCCACCTTGTCGATTCCTGCGTGCATGAGTAGCTCTGCAAGTTTCGCCCTGATCAGGGTGATGTCATCGGTTGTGTGGGCAAGGATATCGAGTTGCGCCAGCGCCGAGTGCAGCACTTTGGTCGCACTCATCGACTGAACGACGGTGCGTCGCAGCCCCTCGTACGCTTCGGCTGCAACCGGACTCTCTGGGCTACTGACCATGATTACGGTCTGAATCAAGTCCAGACGGTGGCCCAGCTCCTGCAGGTCACGCTTTAGCTCGCTATTCCTCACCATTGGTGAGCTCCTTTGCTTGATATGGTGGATCGACCGCTGGTAGGAAAGCCGAGTGTGTCAGCGCGTCGCGAAAGATCGCCCGAGCTGCGCGAACCCGAACGGTTTCCCATTCGGCAGGCGTTGGTTGTGCTGTCGCTCGTTCGGCGTTTTGGAATGAAGGGTTGAATACGCCGGGCTGATCGATAGCGATTGCATCGGAGTTGGCAGGAATCCGATAGACGTTCAATGCGACGGCCGGGTCTTCAATGATTTGCTCTACCTGATGGAGAGCCCAAGTGAGATCGTCCATTGAGTATGCGGCGTCGCCACCATCGCGGAGCCGGCGACTTGCAGCCGCGAAACCGCGGCGAGCCGACTGCTCAGCAGCGCCAAACGGCACTCCCAGAATCACGTATGGATTACGCCTGTCGACTGCCATCAGAACATCCTCTTCGGATTGGACATATCAGTCGCGAGGGATTCAAGACCTCTGGCAACTTCCCGCATCTGGCCTTGCAGTTCCGCGTCGGAAGCCACCTCTACGGCAGAGCGAAGTTCCCGGGCCGATTGTCGGGCCTGCGAGGCCATAGGCCGCATCGCATTGGCGATTTCGTCCCACCGGATCCGATAACGGGGTACACCGCTGAGCCGATAGCCAAGACTGCGGATCCCGGCGACAATGCTGTCGTGGACGGCGGCATGGAACTTCACAAGCACGATGCCGTAGGCGTTGGTGGCCATGGCGACCAACGGCCGTACAACCTCCTGCTGCTCCGGTTCGAGTCTGTCGGCGCGCCGCCGGGCGGTCACGATCATGTCCTTCACCTTGTCCGACGGGAGGCCCTCTTCCTCAGATATGGCGCCGAGGATGCTGAAGCCCGCTCCACAAGCGAGGGTCACATAGTCAAAATCATCTAGATCCAGGCCCTCATCGATTGCCGCAAACGCAAACGATGCCGGACCGACAGCCTTGCCGGGGTCCTCGAAAATCAGTGCTCTCAGGCTCTCGACAAAGCTGTTCTTCTCATCTGAGAACCAAGACTCTTCGTTGCCCTTCTTGGACTCGAAGGCGAGCGCTTCGACGTAGGCGCTGGGATCGTGACATGCTTTGGCGACATAAACTCGGCGAGCAGCACTCTCTGCGTTTGGCCCATGCGCAGTGTTCGCTTTGTCTGCGAGCCACTCGTCATCGGCAGCGTAGAGAAGCTGGAGAAGCGGGACGTAGTCCGCGTATGGAATCACCGCCACGGCGAGCGACCGCATCGAACTCACAAGTTCCGCTGGGATCGTGAGTTCGCGGTCCTCCCAGACCTCCACATTGCTGGCCCAGATTCCGAACGATCTACGAACTGCCGCCATCTGTAGATCGAGTGTCGGCGCTTCGCTTGCGAGGCGAGCAATGTGATGGGCAGCCACCTCCGGACGCATCTCGGCCGCGATGATGCCGATATTGGTCTGTAGGTTGCCGGAATAGTCTCCTTCGAGTGCTTTCTCTAGCGCTGCGACCGCTCGATCATCTTCACCCCGCTGGTGCAATACGAATCCGATGATGTTCAGCGCCTCGTCTCTGATGGCCTCGTCCTCCGCGTGTTGAAGCGCACCACGCGCTCGTTCGTGTGCGGCGTCGAGGTCCCATGTGAACACATCGTGGAGAGCCCTATCGAGTTGCCATGCTGCAGCCCGCTCTGGATGTGCGGACGCGTCCTCCTCCGAGATGACATCACGCAATGGAACCCATGCAGAGGGATCAGCCAGTGCGTTGGGATGTGCTCTCTGGGATCGAATCGATGCCGCAACAGCCTTGACCACATCGTCATCCGGCACGTCTTCAGGAAGCTCGCCCCGCCGCAGCGTGTCCAAGCTGATGAAGTACCTAGCTTCCTCCGATTCTGCCGCCAGGGACTCGAGCCCGACCCCATCGTCCCGGACGTACATGCGCCTTGCGAGCTCGCGGAACAGCCCAAGGTCGCGCAGCTCATCGTCGGTTACGCCGCCGATGCACAAACGACTTCTCAGGTAGCTCGATTCGAGTGCCTCGCACTCGCCGGCATCAACGCGCTGCGAATCAATGAGGTCATCGGCTATCGAAGGAAACTCAGCGTAAACGCGCTCTAGGTCGCCCGGTTCCAGTTCGGCGCCGGTGGCCACCCGAGTCCACACGTTCAATGTGGCTTCCTCGTTGCCCTCCAGCGCAACCCCGACGGCCCTTTTGACCTCAACTGAAGTGAGTTCTTCCAGTTCGGCAGCACCGGCAATGACCTGATCCCGCGTCGCGCCCACGATCCCCTGAAGAATCTGTGATCCCGCGGCGTCGGGGTCGAGTTGATCTAGGAGTCCTGCGAGGCGCTTGTCATCCGCCAGATCCGGCTCCTGCCGAATGGCCGCAACCAGGACAGAGGCACGATCCGGGAAGGCGCCCGGGGCCAGGGACAGTGCCCACTCATAAGCGCGCCTTGGATCTCCGTTCGCCAAATGCGCGTGCATCAGTAGCCATGCAAGCTCGGCTTCGGAGAGTCCTACTGAGCTCGCTCGAACGACATCTCCCGCGGCAACAGCGGCAAGCGCGTACTGCCGACGATCACCCACGGTTGCCAGAAGCTCACCGCGGTGTACCGACAGCCAGTCCGCGAGCACCTGGGCCCAGGCTTCTTCGGTTGCCAGTGTTTCCAGCCTGAAGAGCGGGCTCGGAATAGACATCAATCTTTCCGAGTCGCCTGCCGGGGCTGGGTCGGGCATGGAGCATTCGCGCCCCTTGCTTTCTAGGAGCGCAGTCTCGACTTGGCCGTCAGTTCCTGACTCTCCGACAACTACCGCCTGGCGGCGCCGTAGGCCACGTCGGTATGTGACCAATCGGCCGACGCCGATGTCACTGGAGGGCGGTGTCATGTCATGTGAATCAGCGCACCGAGCACCGACGAGGACGCGGCCACACGAGTAGCAGAACGGCTCCGCGTTCGAGCCAGCTATGGGTCGACGAGCGGTCAGTGGGTCTTCCACCGCGTAGGCGCCCGAACTAGGGGCGCAGCCCCCTTCCATCAGTATGCTGCCAATGACCAAAGAATAACCGACCTGTTCGAGCCGGAATCTGAGGGACTCCTCAATGGGACAACCTAGGGAAGTAGATCCGCGGCAATCTCGGTAAGGATCGGCCATAGCTCGCGGCCGTTGGACCTGTATGCGGCGGGCGCATCAACAGTGACGCCAGCCCGGTTCTCGAACACGCCATTGCGCTCAAAGGCGAGCATCGGCTTCTCGTCCTTCATGACGAACCAGAAGCGGTAGCCGGGCTGACCGAGGAAGTCCGCGGGTTCCTCCTTTCGGAGACGCTCGGTCATGTGCGGAAAAGGCCTATAGAGGTCGTGCGGGATCGGGTCGCAGACCACTCCGGACGAGTCGACATAGCCCATCCGAATCTGCCATTGCTCGGATGAGAGACCCACGGCCTCGAGCAAGGCGCTCGCCGCACGAAAGGCGATGACCTCGTCTGTCGATGGCGGAAGCTTGTGGACGTCTGGAAGTTCGAGCATGCGGCACAGTCGTTCAATAATTGGACGCATGCTCTCGGCGGCCGCAGCCTCCGACCAGACCGTCTGCCAATAGTCGATCCCATCTGGCTGACCGTCTGATCCGAATACGGTCGCTGAGCCATCACGATTCAGGTAGAGCGACTTGTCAGGGCCCGAGGACTCCGCTGAGAGGAGGGCGAGGCAGTCGTATTGCCCTCCGCCGGGATGGGCTTCGATCAGCTTCAGCTTCGGATGCGTACGCAGCATGCCAACTGCGATCCTCCACGACAGGATCTCACGAAGCTGCCGACTCGGCTTCAATGGGGGTTGTCGCGTCGAGGTCGCACGTAGGCGCCGTGGTTGGGAGGACCAGACGCTCACCGGAGCCGGTACGAACAGACCGACCGGGACGGCAATGTGACCGGTCTCAGCGTCGCCGAAGAACCGGATCCGATCCGGGTCCTTGCCCCATACCGAAGCGATCCATGCGCACAGCCGTGCGTCAAGCCTGTCTTCAATTGCCTTTAGCGCAGCACCACGATCCTCCTCTAACACGGCGACCGGATCACCGACGAGCGCAGGCTGAGAATCGGCGAGCAGCGCGACAATCTGGCTGAGTTGGCGGAGGCCTTCCCTGCGCTCCGAAACGGCGCCCTTCTTGTACTTGAGTCTCTCCTCGAGACCGAATGCCTCGACGATGGCCGGATGGGGGTAGACCTCCAATACAGTGCGATCGGCTTCGGCCCAGGGATCCTCGAATCCGAGAGCGCCAAGCCGCTCCACCAGAGTCTCACCCCGAATCTCGCCGTGCATGGCAAGAAGCCGCCGGCGATTCGAGGAGTGGGGCCCGGCTTTGCGAGACCCGTACTCGCTGCTCAACTCAGATTCGCATGGCCGCCTACCTGTCTCATTGGGCACATTGAGTGGCGCATCGACCGCCACAACAGCAGGGCCGTCAACCAATCCGGAGATCCACTCGATGATCTCGTCACTCGAGCCGAGCATCCGCTCGTCAATGATCTGCCCACTGTCATCGAGGGCACAGGCCCCTGTCGGGTTCCGCGCAGACCATGCGAGATCGAGGCCAATGAAGCAGACCGGCCTCCTCGCCTCACTCATCCGATGGTTTTCGAGCCTGGGACCACACTGCTATTCGTCCTCATCGGGAGGGCTCAGCTTCAGACCGGCCTCGTATTGCAGCCAATGTGCATGTCCGGGCGCAGCTGCCTCGAGTTCCGCCCGTACTGCTGCAACTTGCGCCCTCGACCTCGGAGATCCGGAGATCAGGAGGCCGCGCACGTATTTGTGTTCCTTGGATGCTGCAGCCATGTACTTGCGCAGCTGCGTGACCGCGCTGTCCCCGGGATCACCCAGCTTGACCTCAACCACGACATATGTGCGGGTTGGCGTTCGAAAGACGAGGTCAGGTTTCACAATCGAGCGGCCATACCGATACTGCTTCTGCGGCTTGCTTCCTCCTGCCAACAGCTGAGATCCCGCCAAGTCGCTCATGCCCTGGAAGAGGACACGATGGTTCCTTGCGATGAACCGCTCCAGATCCTTCTCGCTCAGAAACTCGAGCACGGGGCCCGGCGGTGGTACGCGGCGTAGGTACACCGTATGCGACAGCGGCAGTGAGATATCTGCAATGTCCTCAATCGGGAAGACATTCTCCTCATGGAGCAGATCCCGCAACGCCTCCATTCGGGTGGCGGTCCTCTTTTTCCAACCGCACCCTGTTACGAGCGTGCCGAGCCTCCTCCGAATCGCTACTTCAGAAGCGGGGTCTCCGCTGGTTCGCTCCTCAAGCGCCGTCACTAGCTCGCCGACGAGCCGTTCCATGGTCCGAGCCGCCATCTGTCGCTCCATCTAGAGGTCGTTCGTTGACTCTGCCCGCTTCATCCGCTCACTCGAAGCGTACCGCTGGCCCTGCGCCCATGCCGAGGGGCCTCGGTGCTCGAGCGGGGCAGCCAGGCGAATCGTCTCAGCATCATCGGGCCCAGACAGCACAATGATTTGGTACGACGCTTCATCGCGCCCGGTCGGTTCTGCCATCACCCGACGCATCAACTCCCCGACCGTGTGGTCATCCGAATTCGCCGAAGCTACAAGCCGAGCGGCCTCCGCCTCTGTCCATTCGACATCCATCATGCGAATCAGGATCTTCGGGATGTGTGGCTCGATTCGCTTGGCTCGGTAGAAGGCGAATCGGTCGATATCTCGGAAGGACCTATTCGCTTGGCATATGTAGGCCGAGTACTGCAGGTACTCGTCATACGCCACCTTCGCAGCTACAACAACGGTGTCCTCGACCGCCGGGCCCCCAGCGGCGATTCCCAGGACGTCGGCAATCTCGTTGCGAACCTTGTCCAGATACCTATCAACCACCAGGTCAACCAGCCCTGCGGTTGCCCTCGAATCAGCCGCCAGGGCCTCATGGGTGGAGCGACTCCAGCCCGCTACGAACCGCGGCGGCGGATCCTGGCTCGGGTCGGCACCGTCGACGGTCCACATGCCCTCCAGGTCATTGGCGAGCTTGAGCCAAGGCCAAGCCGCGTTGCTGCCGCTGCCTGTCAGCTCGCCGAGCAGAGGGTCAAGAGCGGCTCGGACAACTGTTGACCGAGCCAGCCGCGGCTGTTCACGTTTTGCCCTGTTCAGCGCCCAGACCAGCGCCACTGGCTTGTGATACGGGCCGCGATTGTGGTTAATCGTCAGCTTCTCAATCGCCGTCGCTAACCTGCTGTGGACTTCGGTCACGACGCCTCCCCAAATAGCTGATCCCAGCGGGCAACCATGGGCATGCCCGGGACTCCACCTTCATCGAATGCTTCGCGCATAGCTACGACGTCCGAGTTCGACAGTTGCGGATCGGGAAGACCGTCCCGGACACGGAGACACACATACCGTGAGCCGCCGGGACCGGGGTAGCCGGCTTCTTCAAGCTCGGCCGCGTTCCGAACATAGACCTCTTCGCCAAGTCGGAACAGCCGCGGTATGAATCCCTCCCGCCCGTGCAGCAGCAGCAACCGGGCGTCGAACATCGATGAGTTGAGGTCAACACTCCCAGACCGATCATCCGCCCGCAGGTTGTACAGGCCGGTCCGCTCGATCCACTCCCAATGCTCAGGTCCCTTCACGAAGCCAATCAGAACCAGCGTGTCAGCGGGAGGAGCACTCAGCGCCTCGGTCGGAGCAACTTGCGCGGTTCCTTCCGTGTAGGTGCGCTGGGTCCAGTAGTCGGCCCTCTCCAACCCTGTGCCCCGGCTTGTGACGTAGTCGATGACGTCGGTGACGAACTGCTGCAGCGCAGATTCCGTCTCGACTGATGTCTCCCCGGTAGGAGTAGGCCGTAACGCAAACGCTCCGATGCCAGGAAGGATCTCGTGGTATCGCTGGAACCGACTCTTCGCAGCATCGACCGGCGAACCCGGGTAGAGGACATACGAGCCGGCGGTTCGCTTGATCGCATCTCGGTATGTGTGCATCTTCAACAGGTCGTCAGTCAGAGCCCGAGACGCCACCGCGGCTGCATCGTCCTCAGCTTCATCGACTCCCAACGCCTCGAAGACATCGTGCACCCGATACTTCGCATCGAAGTGCAGCCACACGTCATCGAGGTCAGCGAGAGCATCACTCGCCCTGATGCGAAGCGAGACGTCAGGCCGCACCTGCCGTGTCCATGCACCAGTCTCGCTCTTCGATCGCCCGAACGTACGGTTGTAGAAGAGTTCGACTCGGATCGTCCTCCCATTGACGACCCCCCGACCGTGCACGACCGATGTCTTGCCCTGGCGCAGATTGAGGGTGAGCCCGGTCTTGGACGGCTCAACCAATGTTGACCTGTCCATCTGGAAGCTCGGAATCTCCTCTATCAGGCGAGCAAGCTCGAGGTAGACCCAGTACTCATACAGCGTGGCAACGTCCTTCGACCCGGCCGGGAACACATCCTCACTGTCGCCCCACTCGATAGCGGCGGCGGCCTCGATCTCGAAGAACGCACGAAGAATGTCGCGGTAGCCCTCACGCTTTTGGAGCACCTGATTGGAGGCTGGGAACTGGTCCAGCTCACTGATCTCCCTGAACAAAGCGCTGCCGAGGAGCAGATCGAGACGAGCCACCAACTCCTCCGCCTCAGACCTTCCCCGCTGTGCTCCCGCATCGTCCAGACCAGCCAATCTCCGACCAACCGTGGCAGCAATCGTCCGCCACCTCCCCAACGCGTACTTCACGAATCGGTTGGGAACAGTGTCGAGGGTTTCGAGATGCCGAACCTGGTTCACCTTCTCGGGAAGCGTCTCCAACCCGAGCGGCGCATAGCCATGCACCTGTTGCCGGGGGCCGGGCTGAACAAGCGCCTTGGCTAGGTTACGGCCACCGCGCAGTCCCCGCGACGGGTGAACGGACTCACTCACCGTCTCGTACTCCGAATGCGGCCGATGGAGAACAATCTGGATTGCACTCTCGAGTTCATCGCTGTCGAGTAGAGACTGAAGAAGGGCAAAGCGCGAGTACTCCGAGGCCGGCTTGCCTCCAGCCTCGGGACGCAGCGTCACTGCGGCGGGGGCAAACCGCTGGAGTAGGAGATCCGCTGATTCGGTGGCGATCCGAGTCAGCATCCACCTGAAGTCATTGAGGTGGTTGAGCTTCCGGGATCGGATCTCCAACGGTGCCATACCTCGGTATCCGGCACCGGGCACGCCAACTCGAATGTTGACGGCACCGACATACCTGCCTGACCGGAGTCGACCTGTCCGCCCCTCGCGATGGTCCGGGTAGAACAGTTCCTGAGGCTCAAGCTGCATCTCGCCATCTGGCAGACCCTCAATCCGGTAGACGTACTCTGACTCTTCGAGGAGTTGGAATTGCGCGCCAACACGGCCCAGTTCCTGGCCGGCATCAGCCAGGTACGCCACGCCAGCTCGCCACCACATCTTGTCACCTGGACACGAGATCACTAGCCGAGCCTTGACATCGCCCTCGCTATCGAGGCGAATCGTGGTTTCGGGCAGAGCCTCCATCACTACTCGGCGAAGCTGACGAAGTGGTTGGCTCGCAGCCGTTTCGTCATCCGTTGGATCTTGTCGAACGAGATCGGCAATTTGGCATCGCCGCTCTCCTGATCGAGCGGATCGAATCCGTCGTCGGACACCGTCAACGAATAGGTCCATTCGCCAAGCCGGGCCAGCGGACCGGATAGCTGTCTTAGTGATCCGTGGAAGCGAGGCAACACCTTCTGCATCACTTGGAGGTCAAGCGCTGACAGCACATCGTCAGCGCCAGCCTGGCCGAGCAGGGCACCGAAGCGTTGCGCTTCGAAGAACACGCGGTGGCCGAATTCTCGGTCGTCTGCAGCAAGTATGCGGTGGAGATCCTGCATGTGACCAGCCATTGCGTCCGACCCGTCCCAGCCATCAGCTGCAGCTAGAGACGAAGTGAGGAATCCTTGCCACATCCGACGCCCGGCGGCTCCGAGATCTTCCGGTGGTGTCGCATCGACGACCAAGCTGTCGGTGAGCACACGGAACTCGAGTGTGTTGGCCCGGTCGAGCACCTTCGGCGAGAACATGTATGTGGTTTCATCGATGTTCACGGTGCCGGCGACAAACAGATTGGATGGGAACGGCACCCGCGTGTCCGAGCCCTCAGCGAGCCGCCACTCGCCCGCATCATCCCGCTGCAGATTCGGCAAGATGGGCTCACCGGACTCCATGCCAGACAACACATCGGCGAAGTAGCGCTCAACGTGGGCCAGGTTCATCTCATCGAGGATGAGCAGGTAGGGACGAGACCTGTCATTGTGCGCTTTCAGCATGAACTCAAGTGATGACGGCACAACCCAGGCTCGACCATTTGCCTTGGGCTCGGACAGTCCGTCCTCGTAGCCGAGCAGCGCGTCCGGACCGGTCCAATCTGGCCGGACCGCCTCAATCAGGTACTGACCATCACCAAGCCATTGCCCAAAGGCTCTAGCCAGGCGTGTCTTCCCCGAACCCGATAGGCCGGTCAGCAGCACAAAACGCTTGGTTGCCAACGACACCAAGAACGACCGCACAAACGCCGTCGAGAACCAAAGCCCGGCATCATCTAGAGATTCGGCAAAGCCGGCAACTATCTCAGAGAGGCTCGCTGGGGGTGCATCAGTGGCCTCACCGAGGATGACACCACGACCACCATCTGCAGCGGATTCTTGGAGCGCCGCCAAAGCCCCATCGCCGACCGCCCCGTCGAACTCTGCGGAGCCGGTGGCATATTGCTCGGACGCGACGGATACGTCAGCCAGGTATGCGGCCACGCCACCCACTTCCGTCTCGTAGATGCCATCGCTGGTCAGCCGCGCCGTCATGTACCGGACCAGGTCGCCATCTTCGTACCCGACGACAAGGTGGTCACCCACACCGATCATGTTGTAGGCGGGGTCCCACTGTTCCCAGTTCCAGCCGCCAGCAGCTAGACCGTCAAACGCCTCGTTGGAGACGAGCATCGTGCGGTGGCCTTCGGCGGTGTCGATCAGTTCCATCAGGGCATCCCATTCTTCTACAGCTACCTGGAAGCTCGTCCCCTGCGGCCCCCGCATGACAGTCATCTCTTTGAGGATCGGGTGGCCCTCAAGCTGGGATCGCAGGATTGGAGGATCCAGCACTTCGTCGAGCACCAAGGCCACGCCCCACTCCCCTTCCCGTCCAAAGAACGACTCTTCAAGCGTCCGCTCATAGGGCTCCCCCACGAGGGTGGCTAGGCCGTAGGCACCTCCAGCTGGGCCGGATTGCCACATGACCACGCGGTCGCCAACCCTCATCTTGTCCTTGTGGGCACGGACTACCCAGTCACCCTCGCCTCCGATGCCCATGTTCTCCATATCGCCGATGAGATCCGACTGATCAGGATTCGATTGCAGCAGCCAGTGTTGCGGCGGTTCGTGGTACCAAGGTGACCCAACCGGCCAGCGTTCGGGGAATAGCTCCCTCAGTTCCTCGGAGAATTCGCTGCTCAGGCCGTAGGCGTAGCCCTGTTTGACCCCTCCCTGAGACGTGAAGGCCGACCGCTCATCTTCCCGCAGCCCAACAGGAATCTCGTTGAGCAGGATCGGCTGGTCGAGCTCGAAGTAGCGCACGTTGGCGCGGAAGCCGTCTTGGAGCCAAACGTCTGTCGGCAGCGCTCCAGGTCGAGGGGCAGTATGCCCATACTTGGTGACGAGCCCTATTGCCCGAATTGCCCCCTTGGCGTAGTGGACGATCACGTCATTTCGCCTCATCTGCAACACATCGGTGTGGTGTTTGACCGGGTATCCCGCCTTCGTTTGCTGCGGGGCCCAGACGAATCGACCGTCGAGCTCTGCGTTGTAGGTGGCGCCCTGGTTGACCCACCAGGTGGGTCGATATTCAGCCCGGTACAGCGCCAGAGCTCGGCGTTGCTCGTCAGTTGCAGTTTCCGGGAGCTTGTTTCTGAGCACTGCCCAGATCAGTGATTGCCCATCTAGCCGGTCTCGTACAGCAAGGTCGCGAGATGACGCCTCATCTATGAATCGGTCAACAAACGCCACGGCGTGCTGGTAGCGTTCTGCCTCGGTAGAGCCGGACCAATCACTGCCCATGCCGACCAGCCGGTATGCGTCGTTGAATGTCACCGGCTTGTACACCGGCAACGAATGCGGGTCGTCACCCAGTAGCAAGACCGAAGCGATAGTGGTGCGTAGGCCACTGCCCTTGAGAGCTTCTTGCGGAAACACTGCCATGAAGCCATCGATACGGCCGGCCAGTTCGGAGCCAACATCCCAGATCGATGACAAGCCCGCTGCGGCGTCCTCTGGATTCGCCCGCGCCCAGTCGAGGAACCCATCTCGCTGATCGAAGCGGGTGAGATTGTTATTGGAGGAACGGAACGCAGCGCTCAGCGGCTCCCACCAATCGCCACCGGCCTCGAAGACCTCACGGGCCGATCGGATCTCGGCCGCCAGGTCAAGCTTGTAGTTGCGCTCCTCTGCGTCGAACCCGGGATCCTCGTAGAAGACGCGCGCCCAGCCAATCAGGACGTCCCACGGGTTGTCGCCTGCAGTTGATGTCGACTCGACGACCGGTGTCACCTCGTTCAGCGCAGGCTCTAGCTCCACCATGATCCGTGCTTTGAGCTCCTGCCGTTCCTCAGTCGTGTTCCATGCAACCTCGCACCTGTTGAGCCAAGATCGGATCTCGTCCCGTGTCGCCTCGCGGCCGTATTCCCTATCAAGCCGCTTGCCCACTGCCTTGTGCAGAACGGACGCCAGCCGATCGCCAGACAAGTGCATCAGCAGACGTTGCCGCTGGTTCTTGGTCATCCCGACGTAGATGAGGGTGCCATCGGGATCCCAAACAACATGGACGCCCGAGTCGTCTCCGGCTGCATCGAGGTTCTCCTTCATGAACGCAACTGGCTCGGAGAAACCGTCTAGTGGACCGCCAGCCTCGTAACCGTCTCGCATGATCCCCGCCTATCAGGTCGTTACCCCCATTATGGCGGGCCTCACTGACACAACCTGGATCGCCCGGCCCAAGGAGCGTGCTTGCCAGATAACCGGTTGGCAATCGGCAGCCCGTCTTGGCAGACTTTGATCGTGAACCCGAACAAGAATCGAAATCAGCGGGTAGAACATCTAGTCGCGGAGTTCCCCTCGCTGGTGAGCGAGTACGACAGGAATACTCCATTTGTACGTAGCGGTCAGCTCGAATCCCATCGCAGCACAATCGCAATTCGTCGTGCACACCCCACCAGTGCGCGCGCACTCGCGGACCACCGGTTTGTCACAAGTCTCTACGAGACGCTGCAAGCCTGGGGAATCGGGGTCCGAGCTTCGGTGCTGGTGCCCATCGACGAGTTCAACTCCGTGTTGACCTCGTGGGCTAACGAATTCAATGAGCTTGACGGTGCGATAATCGGCGACCCCAGTCTGGATCATGATTGGGTCGGCAACCGCCTTTGGCAACTCATCGAAGCAGTTGAGATCACTGGCAACAAGAGCAAGCTGGTTGCACTATCCAAGACCATCCATCACATCCTTCCTGACCTACTCCCGCCGATCGATCGCGCCTACACGCAGAAGTTCTACCTGATCAACACCCCGGAGTTTCAAAACAACCCGGAGCGGGTCTTCCGATTGATGTGGCAGGGCTTCACGACGATTGCCAGGCAGGTGGACCTCTCTTCGTACGTGGGCGATGGGTGGAGAACCAGCCGGACCAAGGTCATCGACAACGCCATCGTCGCGTTCGTGAAGAAGGAGAAGCCACCTGAGGCGAAGAGACGAACACACACCAGGCGCCCATCGGAGTCCGAAGACCTAGGAACCGAATACTCGATTCCTGACCTATACAGCAAGCTCAGCGAATTCGAGAACGAACTACGGGCGGCGGAGCTGAAGCAGAACACGGTCAATACATACGTCGGGAGATCCACGACTTTTGTTGATTGGCTCGCTGGCCGATACCACCCTCGCGGACCCAACGAGGAGCAGTAGGAGTTTCGATCTCTCTCAGGGCCGCTACGTTGCTGGTGTCAATACTTGGATGGAGTAGATGCAGGTAAGAGAAACAACTCTGGAAGAACTCCTCGGCGGCGTAAAGCAGTTCCGCGTGCCGCTCTTCCAGCGGCCGTATACCTGGGATGACAAGAACCACGCTCAGCTATGGCGGGACATCATGGCCGTGTATGAGGCCGCTCGCGATCCCGAAGCTGGATCATTCGCCAGCGTCGCACCACACTTCATCGGAAGCTTCGTCCTCGCCCCGAACGCATCGGCTGCCTCCGGTCTCGCCGCATTCATGGTCGTCGATGGCCAACAGCGGCTCACCACACTCATGCTTGTTCTGGGCGCACTCAGAGACTTCGCCTCAATAGGAGACCCCACGGCGAAGGAGCGGATCAACGAAACCTATCTCGTTAACCGGTGGCAGGATGGCATTGGACAGTACCGACTCCTGCCTGCCAGACAAGATCGGGAAGCCTTCATCGCAGTCGTAGACGACGGTCCGCTCAAGGGCGGCACCGATGCAATTGGCGATGGCTACCGCTACTTTGCCTCACGTTTGGCGGAAGCCGACGGAAATGGTGAGCCGCTTGACGTCGCCCTCCTCGAGCGGATCCTCGTATCGAAACTGGCAATTGTCGATATCACAGCGCAGGCCGGCGACAACGTTCACAGGATCTTTGAGTCGTTGAACGCCACTGGAGTGAGCCTTACCCAAGCGGATCTCCTGCGCAACTATCTCATGATGCTTCTACCCACCAGAGCTGACGTCGTTTATGAGCAGGTGTGGTTCCCGATGCAACAATCCCTGGGCGCAGACAACCTCGAAGGTCTCGCCCGCGTGGACTTGCAGTGCCGGGGACTGCAGGTGCGGTCGGATGACGTGTACCGGATGCAACAGAGGCGTCTCCAACCAATCGAGACGGATGAAGATGCAATCGAGGCGGAGATCCGTGCCCTTGCCATCAGAGCCAAGCACTACGAGTCAATCCTCAATCCTGATAAGGAACCAGACCCTGCGGTTCGAAACCACCTCCGATTCCTCGAGCGTTGGGGCGCCCAGACGGCCCACCCGCTGATCGTCTACTTATACGAACTCCGAGAAGAAGGAACCATAACCAGCGCCGAGGTTGCGGAAACACTCCTCAACCTTGAATCATTCATGGTCCGCCGTCTCGTGACTGGAGCCTCTCGCAAGAATCTCAATCGAATCTTTCCGCAGGTCGCACGTCGACTTCGGGATCGAGCCGACGACAAGACCATCGTCGAGAAGGTCCGCGATGAGCTCTCCGGCGAACGGATGTACTGGGCCTCAGACCAATTGATCCGTTCCAACATCTCCAAAGACCCGTTCTACTTCTACGGTCGGGCTATGCAACGCCGCATGGTGCTTGAGCGAATGGAGGAGAGCTTCGGGCACAAGGAGCAAACGCAACTTGAAAGCCTTGACTTGAGCCTTGAGCACATAATGCCCCAGACTCTCTCAGATGAGTGGCGTGTGGCCCTCGAACAAGCTGGACAGAGCCCCGAAGAGGTGCACTCGGATCTCAAACACACCCTGGGCAATCTGACGCTTACCGCCTACAACTCGGAGCTCAGCAACAGGCCCTTCGAGCGGAAGCAGCAGATACTCGGCGACAGCCATCTTTCCCTTAACAAGGGCATCGTCGCTCAGGAAGTCTGGGGACGGTCTGAAATCGAGGAGCGGAGCGCTTATCTGGCCGAATTGATCATCGAGATCTGGCCAGCCCCCGCCGATGTCCAGCAATCCCAATCGACCCTACCGACGTGGTCGCGCCTTCATGCCGCCATGGCCGCAATACCACCCGGCAACTGGGCCAGCTACGCAGATCTGGCAGAGGTAGTCGGCACTTCACCACAATCGGTGAGCTCTCATGTTGAGTCCAATCCCACTCTGATGGGTGCTCATCGAGTCCTTCCGCCATCCGGTATTCCGTCCGAAGATTCCAGGTGGCCCGATACCCCTGGCACCAAGAATCCTCGATCAATATGGGTAGACGAGGGCTTGGCTTTCGACGCAGCTGGAGCGGCTTCCCCAGATGCTCGGCTGGGAGCCGATCAACTTGTTGAGCTCGCCGGACTGCTCGAGGAGACGTTGGACGAAGATGAGCCATCGATGGCGGCGTGGACCGACGAGCTGCTCAAGCGTTGCTATCGAGAGTCTCCTTCCACGATGAAGGCCTTCCTTGAGTACCTGACCGCCCGCCCAGACCGTACTTTCACCTTCTCGCAGATGGCAGATGCTATCCAGCGAACCCCCAACGAGCTCCCGGGGGTGCTTGGCGCCTTCGGCAAGCGGGTACGGAACCGATACAGCATGGATGAGCTGCCGTTTGAGGTGAACTGGTCTGATGAAGCGGGGGCGAAGCTGTATCGGATGGAAGCCGAGATCGCCGGAAAGCTATCGCGCTGGATCGAAAAGTCGAGCTAGCTAGCCCGCTTCAATGAGGGGCCACTAACCCAACATCGATAGCTGCTCAGGCGGCTCGGTATCTTCGTCGGCAAGCAGAGTCGCCAGCTCACCCAGTGACCGCAGCGGTATCGCTCCGCGTTCCTCAAGAGCTGCATTGCCCGGTCCCTCTCCAGGTCCACGCCACACTGCAACCTGGCCATAGGTGCGCTTGAGTGCCTCCACCGCACCAGCCCACGTTCCGCCTTTGTCCTCATCGGTAGCGACCACCACAGTCACGTCACTCAACGCATAGACGATCTTGTTGCGTGCCATGGCGGCTGCCGGGCTGAAGCCAGTTTCCGGATGCTGTAGTGTGACGAGGCAGATTGTCCCCGAATCGAGAGCACGCAAAGTGTCGGAGCTCTGGATACGTTTCAGAAGTGAATCGGCAAGGACCCCAACGACCTCCCCGCCTGCCATGAACGCAGCGTTCATCGCTAGTTGGTCAACGCCGCGTGCTCCTCCCGAGACCACGGGTAGACCAGCGGCGACCGCAGCCCGGGCTACCTCCTTCGCAACCTCCGCACCGTCAGGGTCGACGTTGCGCGAGCCAACAATCGCTACTCCTCCCCGCGAGAGCAACGACTTCTCACCGACGACGAACAACACTGGAGGTGCCGCGTTTCCGAGAAGCCGTTCGAGGCGGTCCGGGTAACCGTCTCCTCCTATTGCGACCGCCGCCACGCCCTTGCGCCGGAGCTCTTCGTACTCAAACGTCACCGCGCCTGCACCATCGATGAGCCGTTCGAGTCGATAGGAGAGCTCAGCATCAAGGGTGGGGGTCTCCGCAAGGCTCTGTTGGCGACTCACTAGATCATTGGGACTCAGGCCCGCGTCACCAAGCACGGACACCAGCTTGTGCCAGGCACCGGCCGGCAGCGACGGGCGTTGCCTATCGCCGAGCCGGCTGGCCAACACAAGCGCAGTCATTGTGTCAACACTGGTCATTGCCCACCTCGAGATGCGTCCGCCAGCGCTACAGGGTATACGGTCTCTACACCGGCCTCACGCAGCAGACTCCCGATGACAGTGAGTGTCCACCGCGAGTCGACGATATCGTCAACAAGAAGGGCGTGACCCGACAGCGATTCGTCTACTCGGAAGGCGTTCTTGACGTTGCGGGCCTGGAAGAAGGAGTTCTGCATATCTTTCTGTGGACGATTGCGGTGGGCCTTGATGACGACGTCGCGGACCGGCAGTCGAAGCCGTTGGCCCAGGCGAGCCGCCAGGTCGGCAACAAGCCCGCCGCCCCCGAAGGCAGGCACCCAGGCGATCCATTCGGGCGCGGGTTCGGGAGACCACCGATTAATCAGGGTTGCCAGGGCATCTACAAGCCGATCATCGAATCGGCCGGTTTCGTACTTCCCGTCGTGGACCAGCCTTGCCAGCCCTGGGTCGCCCCAAACGGTCAAGGCTCGACCTTCGGCGAGTCCTGTCTCCTTGTAGGAACCGCCCTTGTACCCGGCTGGCCAACGCTTGCGTGGCCCGATGACGATGTCGGTGCGGTTTAGGAACTCGACGGCGGCATCGACCAAGTGGTCAGGCACCTCGATCGGTAGTGGACGGCCGGTGCAGTTGCCACAACGGCCGCACGGGGCTGCGGCGATGTCGTCGAGTTCAACTCGTAGTTGTTGCAGCAGACACTCGTTGCTATCCCGGTAGCGCGCCATCGCCGCCTGTTCAGCTCTCCGCTGTGCGGTGACAGCAGCAACACGCTCTGCCGGGTATTCCCAACGATCGACCGATCGGTACCAAACGCCATCCTCTCGATAGACCGCACCTTCGACTTCGAGGATCTTGAGCATCCCTTGCAGCCGCATGTGAGGAACGTTCACCACGGCATCGATTGCGTTGAGCTTCATTCCGCCATTCTCTCTGAGGGCGTTAAGCACTCGATCCACCGATTCCTCGTCTGGAAACGCAGTCCTAATGAAGTAGTCCTGGATATCTGCATCCTCCGAGCCGGCGAGGAGCACGCCGTACGCACGGGACACCGCTCTACCGGCCCGTCCGACCTGCTGGTAATAGGAGATGGGCGAGCCGGGCGATTGATAGTGAATGGCAAACTCGATGTGCGGGTTGTCGTAGCCCATGCCAAGAGCGGACGTCGCGACAACAACCTTGAGGTCTCCCGAGGTGAGGCGTTCCTCGATGCCGAGGCGATCGTCGGGGTCCGTCTGACCCGTGTATGTCTCGGCGTCGATGCCATGTTTCCGAAGCCATTCTCCAACACGGTTGGCATCTCGGATGGTTAGGCAATAGACAATCCCGGAGCCGGGAAACGTCGGAACGGCTGCCGCCAACCAGGCCATGCGGCTGGCTCGATCCGGCAGATCAACAGCGTGAAGCTCCAGGCTTTCACGATCGAGCGTTCCCCGGATCCTGAAGAGGTCGCTGCCCAGTTGGCTGGCGACGTCAGCCACAACTCGGTCGTTGGCGGTAGCTGTCGTCCCGAGGACAGGGATTCCGCGAGGGAGCAAGCTGACAACGTTGCCGAGTCGCCGGTAATCGGGTCGGAAGTCATGGCCCCAGTCGGAAATGCAGTGGACTTCGTCGACGACTAGCAACCCGAGATTGCGAGTGAGGTTGGGTAGCGCGTCTTTGACGAACTTCGGGTTGTTGAGCCGCTCCGGCGAAATCAGCAACAAGTCGACCTGGTTATCTTCGATCTGCTCGAAGATGCTTGCCCAGTCGTCCGGATTGGTGGAGTTGACGGTTGCTGCGTTGAGGCCCAGGCCTTCTGTCATGGCAATCTGGTTGCGCATGAGAGCCAGCAACGGAGACACGATCACCGTCGGGCCGCCACCCCGCTCCCGCAAGAGCCTGGTGGCAATCAAGTAGACGGCGCTCTTGCCCCAGCCGGTCCGCTGGACGACCAGCGCTTTGCGGCGGTGGTCTACCAACGCCTCGATTGCTTCGTATTGGTCCGGGTGGAAAGTCGCAGCGTCACCGGCGATAGCACGCAACAATCCGGCAGCTCGCTGTCGTGTCTCCACTTCACCCTCCTGTCTTCGTCGACCTCTCTCGACCGTAGTCGGAGGCGGTGACGCGAACTGGATTCACTCGCCCGGAAGAAGTCGACTCGGGGTCCCCGACGATGTCACCACGAGCTCATCTCTCGCCCTCGTGCATGCCACATACAGCAAACACCGCTCCCGCTGCACATCGAGATCGTGCTGGTGTGGATCAATTGCAGCGGACGCCACCGCGAGAGGGTGAGGCAAGACATCGCTGTTGGCCCCTGCGACAACCAGGCGGGCGAACTCGAGCCCTTTGCAGGAGTGCATCGTCCCGGTCTGGACCTTCGAACTTCGGCTGTCGGACGAAAGGTCCGCCCACTCAACATCCGCCGCATCGAGCGCGTCTCGGACCGGCTGGGCGAGGTTTCTCGTTCGAGTCGCAACACCAATCGCCGACGGGGCGACTCCCTCCTCCAACCACTCCTGCACCTGGGCGACGACGAATTCTGCCTCCTCGGCCGCCGTCGTGAATCTCTGGACGGTCGGCATCGGACCATCGATGGCCGAACGGTACCCAACCCGTGTCTCAACCCCGCCATCGAGGTCATCGATCTCCTCGCCGCTGAGGATTCCGAGCGACCAAGACAAAATCTGCTGCGAGGTGCGGTAGTTGATCTTCAGCCGCCGCGATCGACCCCTCGTTTCTATGCCCAAACTTGACAAGCTCACCCGGTGGTCGTAGATCCGCTGGTGAGCATCGCCGACGATGAACAGGTCATTCTGACCCGACGCCACCGCAGCCCTCAACAGCCGCCACTGTGCGGGATGAAGGTCTTGCGCCTCGTCCACGACCACGTGCGCATACGGCCTTGTCGGTCTGGTCACCAGCAGATCAGCGGCCTCGTCGGCAAGTTGCAGGTAGGTCGCCCGGCCGCGTCGCGCCAACTCAGCAGTGAGGTACTCCACCGCGGCCCATACGACCCGGCGCTTAGGACGGGCAAGCCGGCTCCCCCGGCCGGGACGTGGACTGGTTCCATACTCAGGAAGGTTTTCGAGCTTCCGAGCCAGGATCACTTCCTCCCATTCGGTGATCAGGAAGCGAGCGTCGAATGCATGCTCATCGAGGCCCGCCATCGTTGCAGCCTGTTCGGCGATCTCTGAAAGCTGGTCTGAGTTGGCCGGACGCAACTGCGACTTCGCAGCCGACAGCACCTGACTGGCCAGCGAGTCGACGGTTGATACCTGGATTCGGCGGTATTGGTCCGGCGTGCAGAAGCTGCGCAGGGTCCGGTCGAGGTTGTCAGCCAGGCTGTTGGTGTAGGTGGCAACGAGGATCTTGCTTGTTGTGTCACCGTCCTCGAGGAGTTGCTTGGCGAGGAACTTCGCCCGATGCATGGCAACCACCGTCTTGCCCGTTCCCGCTCCGCCCGTTGCTTTGGCCGGACCGTTGTAGACCGCCTTGTGCGCCATCGCTCGCTGGGAAGGATGGAGGAACGTCCGCCAGGCCTCGAAGTCGCCCGAGAGAAGCTCAACGAGCTCGGCATCATCGGTTGTAACGATGAACGATGACCGAGTCCCAGGCTGATCGAGGGCAGTGTCGATATCTTCAGGATCAACCTCATCGCCTGATAGGTCGTAATCCTGGGCAAGCTCGGCCCATACCTCGTCCGGCGACTTGCCGTCGGCGAGCAAGAGGACCGCATCGGCCTGGGCCGGCGGCAGATAGTTGGCAATGGCGTAGAGCTCGCCTTCTTCAACAATCCTGCGCAACAGCGGAATCAGCTCTTCGTCAACGCCCACTGCCGCAAAGTCACGATCTCGACGGTCGGCGAACAAGCCCCTGTCCTGGGGTTTGGGCGCTGCCGTGATCGCATCAACCTTGCCCTTCACCGTTGGGATATCCAGGATCTCAACGAGCCCGGTCACCGGGTTGACGGCGAACTTCTGGCGCACCGCCCAGTTGTTCGCATCGTCGTGTCCCAACACGCGAAGCAGCGCGTAACGGGCATTGCCCAGCCGGACGACAACGCCCCGCCAGAACTGGTCGACACGCACGGTACGAACCCGATCGTCCTTTGACCCGGTGAGCTTCTCGAGATGCACCCCGCTGTGAACGGCGTCCTCGAACTTGTCGGGAAGCTCCCGCACCTTCTGCCGTACAGGAGGCTCCAGCTTGGCAAAGTCGTCGAGAAAATCCTTCGCAAATACAAGTGTCGCCACTAGCCAGCTCCCTCAAGAGCAGCGATGAGTGAGTCTTCCGTCCAGCCGTCGGAGAATCGCAGATCCCAATCCTCAAGATTCCCCGGGCGGCTACCTCCGCCGGGCAGGATGCCCACCTTGGCGGCCGGCCATGCGACTTCGATCGGTGTGTCGTCGGCATCGCCCGACTCATATCCCACGACCAGCTCGGTCCATCCCGCGGCGATCGCTGCCCGGGCGAGGGGCACCGCTGCCGGGTCGAACACGTCGGCGAGCAGCTCCTCCCATTCGACGCCTTCCTCGGCTTCCGCTGAAACCACCGGCACCGCTGCAGGCACGCCCGGCGCATAGGTTCGCGTCGTGGTGATGACGGCAGGCTCGCCTAGGTGCTGGAGGATGTTCCCCAGGTGGAGCCAATCCGACCAACGGCTCTTGTCCGGCTCCTCAGAAGTATCGAAAGACACGACGGCACTCGGAACCGGGTCACCATTGTGTTCGAGAACAACCACGCAGTGCAGGTCGTTCTGCGAAACCCACATCACCGCGGCGATATCGGTCGTCGCCTCCAAGAAAGTCACCACCTGCCCGACCGCCGCTTGATCTACCGCCTGTGATCGGCTCTCGACGTTGAGCTTTGTCCCTGACTTGGCCGGGGCCAGGGCGGTCGTCATAGCCAAGGACTGCCAAGCCTTCGGATCTGGGAAGCGAAGGAATGTCATGAGCTGTTCGAATGCTCCCTGACCGAGCGCCTCAAACGCAGGATGATCCTCGCCGTTCGCATTCTTCGCACCCTGAGTGGCGGCGTGGCGGGCCGCGTTACTCAACGGCACCACCGGACCAACAGTCGTCTCCTGACTCGCCGCCGTAAGCGCAGCTTTCACATCAGGCCAGGTCAGCGTCCACACTCCGATGCCGGCGGCTCGCAGCGAGGCACGTTTGATGGCGTCTTTGTCAACCTGATCCTGGTCGGCCCCGTGGAACTCCCAACCATCGAGGTAAATAGCGACAGGCGCAGTGCCCGTCGCGTCGACCCTCGTGGCATAGAAGTCGGGATAGGTGGCATGCGCGGCGAGATGAACCTGTTCGCGCAGCTCCCAATGTGGCCCATCCTGGAACCTAATGTCGAACCGGGTGCGGTTGGCGTGGTCGGGGTCGGGCTTCGACGTGAGCCGAACGGGGCCATCGGTCGACCACCGCTGGAGGAGCACCTTGAACATCCGCTCCAGCTCCGACTGACGAACTCTCGAGAGATTGATCCCCGTGATCGTCCCGGTGTCTGCCGGCTTCATCTGCCATTCCGTGAGGATCTCGTCGAGCATCTCGAGAGCTACTTCGCGGGACACAAGGGGAAGCTCGTGACGTCCCACCGCCGTGTACAGACACTTGTGGCAGCCAGGCCGCCCCTTCGTTTGGCAGTCGCAAGTTGCGATGAGTTTCACCGCACGTTGCAGGATCGTGCGGAGGCGGGCTGGGTCGGCAAGCCGATGCAGGTACCCGGTACCACCCGGGACGGTGTCGTGCACGACGACGAAACGATTCCGCAGATCTCCGTCACCGCCAGGAGCCGGGAAGTCGGATTGGAGCACGCGCAAATGGGATGGGTCTCCTCCGAATGAGTCTCGCAGCCCGAGCAACAGTGCGGCTTTGAAAGATGCGATCCGTTCGATCGCCTCGAACTCGGCGATCGGCAAAAGAATCCGCACCGCTTCAGTGACAAGCTCGTGCGCTAACGCAAGCGTATCCCATTGGGGTGCTCGGGCCCCCGACCGGACCTTGCACCAGGCCCGGTGATGGCCGGGGTCGTCTGGGTCACGGGTATCGCCTCTAATCCCGAACACGCTGCCGCAGTAGCGGCACACGGTGAACAGCGAGGCCGCGGTGTCAGTGCCGGCGATTCGCACCTGATGGGTTTGCCCTGTCCGCGACGCGTGGAGACCCAGGTTGAGGTAGCGGATCTTCGCGGCTCGAGCCGCCTCAACCCCGAACACCGTCTTAGTGTGTAGGAAGGCAGCGGTGATGTCATCCGGCGCAACATCGACGGTGGTGACGACTTCGTGAAACTCCCGGTCACGGTCTTCCGTGTCGTCGCTGACCCTTGCGTTAATCTCCCGCTCCGTCGACGAAACCACCCGCATTGGTAGCACCGTGAGCAGCGATCCTTGGTCGGCGACTGCCGCAGATCCGCACCGAGGACACTCGAAGATCGTCGTCGCAGCGTCCGCGGTCGCCCAGGCACACGACGGGCACAGCCGCCAGGTGGCGTGGGCGGGTTCGTGCTCGGTGCCGTTGTCGACGGAGTCGATTCGCACGCGGTGAGCGTTGACGTAGAAGAAGTTGCCTGGAGCCAGCTCCCTAATGGCGATCGGTGCGGGCCTGGTGTACTCGGCGCCATCCGAGAGGAAACGGCGGGACTTCCCGTCCTCGGAGTCGTAGTCGTCGTTGGGACGCCACAGGCTGACCTCGAGGGTTACGGCGTCGTCGAACAGTGTGTAGTTGGGAAGCAGCCCGAGCGCCTCAAGAGCACCGAGTGTGTCCTGGGTCCGAGCACGATTGATCCGGCCAGCGACGTAGCGCAGTTCGGCCACGATGCGCCCCAGGGTCTCCTCGTCTTCGGGAGTGGGAGACTGCTTGTCTTTCAGGGGCTTCTCGCGCTCACGCAGCCGGTCTCGTTGGTTGGTGAGGGTCTTGATGTGTTGATGCCACCGGTCGATGACGCCTTCGACGTGGGCGCGCATGTCAACAGCAGCCCACGAGCCCAGCCGGGCGGCCACGCCGGAGTCGAGATGCTGGCCAAGAAGCGCAACGAAGGCCGCCACCAGATCCGGTGACTTGCCCGCCTCCAGGATCTCCGATAGCCAGCCGCCAGCTTGCAGACCGGTTGTGGCTACCTGTCCCACGATTCTGGGCATCTCGCCCGCCCACGGTATCGACCCCTGTTCTCCTTGGGCCGCCTGATCGAGCAGGAAGGCGAGGTATTGCCGACGGAGGATTTCGATTGCGTCGAGATAGCAGCTGGGCGCAGCGATCTCCCCGGCGATCATCAACTCCGGGTCGTGCAGGAAGTAGAGGCTGCGGGGGTCGCCCTCAGCGAATGTGGTTATGAAGGCGTTCCCGGTCTTGCGTCCGGCTCGTCCAACCCGCTGGATGTAGTTCGACTGAGTCGGCGGCACTGCGGTGAGCATCACCGCTGAGAGGTCGCCGATGTCGATTCCCATCTCCAGTGTCGGCGTGGCGGCGAGCACATTGGGAGCATCGGGCCGACCCCCGTTCTTGAATCCGTCTTCGACCCGCTCCCGTTGTTCCCGGTTCAGCATGCCCGTGTGCTCGGCGGCCACGACCCGCCGGATCTGGCCCGATCGGTAGAGCTGGCGGTAGTAGTTGGTGGGCCTGGTGGCCGAGGCGATATATGCACCGGTGCAGCGGAGCCGCAGACATGGGCGTCCCATCCACGTGTCGTACTGCTCGGGCGTGGTGTAGTGGCGATGCGCACACAAGTCACACCGCAGCTCAGTCGGCGGAAACACTCCTTCGTCGTCGGCAATGTCGACGAACTCGATCCGGTCGGCGGGCAGCCCCCACACGGTTCCCTTGGTCGACTGCCGGGCCTCGACCACACCCATCTCTGTGAGGAAGTGCAACAGGTCGGCCATAGATCGGTCCGCCCCTGGGCCGTCGATGCCGAGGACCTTCTTTGACCACAACCCAAGCCAGCTCTGGGATCCGCTGATCGAATCGAACTCCTCGGACCGTGCTGAGGCAAAGAACGATGGTGCCGAAATGCCCTTGGGAAACTTAGGAGCGAGCCGCTCGCCGCCGCCCCAGATCCACCAGCGCTTGCCATGATCCGACACATAGCGATCGAGGAACGGGTGGAAGATACCGCCCCGCATCCGCAGCCGCTCGATCACTCCGTGAGCCCACGCTCTGACTGTATCTGGCTCGGCTATGAGCAAGCCGCAGTTGGCCTGAACCGCTTCGATTGCGAATACGACGATTTCATCCCATTCGTCTTCATCGACAAGTACTTCAGCGACGGCCGTTCCTGTCGTTTCGAGGGTGCGACCTAGTCTCGACCTGGTACCTGCTTCCATAACCGCATCGAAGTTGAGGCGCAGGGCTAAACCAACCAGCGCTTCTTTGGCTTCGTCGGATCCGGGCGATTCCCAGGCAGCGGCCAACTCCCCCTCCCACAGGAGGTCGGGAGGGACCATGGAGAAGATGTCGTCCGCCATGTGCTCGCCGATATCGGCCTTGGCCAGCACCACCTCAGCAACGCGAGGCAAAGGGACGCGGCCCTTGGTCTGCAAAGCGCCGGACATGGTGGCACGCAGGTTGAACCGATGCGTCCGACCGGAGAAGAATGCCGCCCGGTGTGAAGCATCCTGGACAGAGTCTGTGAAGGCGAGAAGCTTCCTCTCGTCGTCGGCAACGTGGTCGGATCCGAACATCTGGGTGATCCCCACCGACGCCAGAGTGGTGACCCGTGATCCGAGGAAGCGGAGCGCATCTCGTGCACCGCAGGACGGGCACTCTTGACGGCGCGCTGCTTCGTCGCGGGATTCCTCATTGGGCTTCGCTCCCGTCATGCCGCCGACCAGCACCGGTATCCGCTGGTCAACCTTGTCTGAGGCATGCACTTGGCCAGACGCCGGGTCGAGCCACAGAATTCCCGGTTCTCCGGGACTCGCCCGCAACATGCTGCGGGTTCGCGAGCGGTCGCGCACCGACACGGCATAGGGGTTGACGTCGTGCCCGTACTCCAAGCGCTCGATGTCTGCCGCTCCCTGCCCAGACGCCCTATTGGCCACGGCCAGCCAACCCGAGCGCCCACACGATGTGCAGTACACCGACGGTAGATCCAGAGCTCCGGCTTCCTCGGTTGTTGGTGCCGGCGAGTCTGCCCACAGGAATGACGGCTTCTTGGAGACGGAACGCTTGAGACGCGTCACCTCCCTGATCCAGATCTGCACCTCTACAGAGAACAGCGGCCGTGCATCGCCGCTAGAGGTCCGGCCTCGTGCTTCCGAGACCAGCGCCACAAACCGCTCCAGGGCCATGCCCACCGCATCCGGGTCGCGTACAAGTGCCTCCCCCCACACCGGAACCTGCTGAGCCACGCCGGCAACAGCATCGGGCCAGGTGCGCGGCCGCTCGGCTGCGACACGGAGCAGACTCGCGGTGAGGTGGTGTTTCAGCAGGCGATCGCCCACCGCTTGGGCATCGTCGAAGGAGGTCCCGGTGAATGCCTCAGCCAGGTCGTGGAGGTCGAGAGGGTCAAGACGTGCGACGTCGGTCGGTTGCGGCACTGGCAGGGAGAAGTCGATGTCGGGGCATACCTCGGCGACGGGTTCGCGCTGCTCTCCCACGATCGATGTGGCGTCGAAGCGAACACCGAATACCCGGGAGGCGAACGTGCACATGTCCGCCGCTGCGCTCGACGAGGAGCCCAGCGTCGCCGATGTACCGACGCACCCAACTCCATCCAGAGGTGATTGTCTAGTGGCAATGCCGAGTCGATGGCCGAGCCGGCGCAGCAGCATGGCGACGTCTGTGCCTTGCGCACCGTCGTAAGTATGGAATTCGTCGAGGACGAGATAAGTGAGCGGCTGTTCCCACCCACTGCCATCGTCGGGCGGAGTGTTCGTCGCCCACAGTCGCGTTCGAGACCCGTTCGTAAGCAGTCGATCGAGCATCTTGTAGTTGGTCAACAGGATGTCGGGCGGGTCTTCCATCAGCGCCGCCGAGTCTGAGATCAGGCGGGTGGCATCCATCTCGCGTCGCTGCTTCACGGACCCGTCGTCACCGATCCATACCCCACCTCGAACACCGGCCGCCTCCACATCTGGGTTAGTGAGCATCGCGGCGATCCGTCGCTCCTGATCGGTGACGAGGGCGTTCATCGGGTATAGGACCAGCGCCTTGATGCCACGCTGTCCGCGTTTCCTGGCCCAGACACAGTGGTCGATGATCGGCACCAGGAAGCCTTCCGACTTGCCCGATCCGGTGCCTGTGGTGATGAGCGTCGGCCTGGGCGTCCGTCCGCGTCCCGAAAGCCGCTGCCATGCCGCCACCTGATGGGCGTAGGGCTGGAACGCTGGAGGCGTCCAGTTCAGCCCGAGGTCGGCGTCGGCCGGAGCGTCGACGAACGGCAGCCGAACTCGCAGGTACGGGCCTCGGAAGATCCCATCGTCCTCGTCGAGCAGGAAGTCGGTGAGCGCCGAGTAGGCCTCGTCTTCCGATAGGGCGAACGTCGTGGCGAGATACTCAACGATGCTTGAGCGCAGCTCCCGGGCAACGAGTGATGGGATCATGAGTTCCCGACTTCTAGGCGCTCGGAGAAGGCTCGATAGGCGCGGCGCATTGCGCCTTCACGATCGGCCAGCCGGAAGGGCGGCACGAAGGGACCGAGGTCGACATCGGTATCGCCTGCAAGGAAAGCCTGGGCTCGGTCCCACGCTCCAGGCCTTCTCTCACCACGCTTAGCAGGAGGTGCCTTCAGCTCCGACTCCCACTCGGCCTGCTTGACACCATGTGCGTGATAGTCGCCACAGATTTGGCGGCCATTGCCGTCGAAAACCATTTGCGTTTCGTACTTGCGGAGAACTGCGAACTGTGATCGATACATCTGCAATAGCTGGTCCCCGCCGATGCCCAGTAGATGAGCGACGATTGCATCAATCTCGCACAGCGCAAGCCATCGGTCGTAGTCTCTGCGGAGAGGCGTGTCTAGAGCCCACTCCACCCCAACGGCGCCGAGCCTCACTGTTCCTTCTCCCGCCACAAAGGTGTCACCCTGCCAGGACGGGTCGTAAAGAAGCCGCCACAGTGGGCCATAGTCGGCTGTCAAGCAGTTGAGCCGCAGAGCCCTAAGCAGTAACGCTGCATCCAGATCAGCCTGGCCGGGAGGCAAGGGGAGCGAGTCGGTGATGTTCGCCGTAATGTGGCCGGTCCCTGATGCTTTGACGATGTAGTCGTAGGGCAGAGACATCAGTAGCGCGGCCCAACGGACAGTGTCACGATCGTCACGTAACGCAATCGAGTTGACTGTGTACGTATGGTTCGGACCACCCGGCAAGACACATGCCTGCAACGTTCGCACCGATCCAGACCCGACGAACTCGCGATGCGCCTCCCTGAATCGTTTGGTGGATGCGGAGCCTCCCCATCTGGGTAGTCGCCTCTCGTACTCTGACCTGCTCACGTCCCTCTGGTAGATGGTCCGCGGCACGAAATCCCGAGAGAGAGCTTCAAGATCGACCGGCCCCCAATCAGCGTTCGTTCGAAACGTGGCTCGCGGTTCTTGTCCAAATGGGTTGCCGTTCACCAGATGTGGACCCTGAAGGATTACATCGCCAAGCGACTGCGCGACCGCAGGCTCCCATCGCATTGTGCCGTCCCTTCGGCGGTTGGTCTCGTTGAAACCGACCGTCCAAAACCGGGGCAAATCCCCAAGCCTCCGTGGCTGCCGAGCCATGGTGGTAAGCGCTTCCAGGTCCGACTGCGTCAGGAACCGCAACATTCGCGATTCGGCCGGTGGCGTGTGCTCCGCGTCGAAGAGACGGACTAGGGCAGCGAGCGTCGTGAGATCGATGGTGACTATCCGATCCCTATGTGGCCGAACATCCCACCCGCCAAGAGGATGCTGAATGCCCGGAACCTCGCCCGTCCCATCGTGTTCAAGGCTCCGGTCGAGCGTGGCAGGAACCATGAGGTGGCATGCCTGCAAGAACTCCGGTGGGCGGACTATGCCATATATGTTGACTCCGAAGCCCTCCCGACTCTGGACGCCATCGAAGAGCGAGCGCTCGCTGTCGAATTGCCAGTGTCTACGGAGGCGGCCATAAGCCACAGACCGCAATCGACCGGCTTTCGGATCCACAAAATGGGACTCTGGATGCAGAAGGCCAATGACACCACCCTCACGCGCCCTGCGCCACGTGGCCGTCATGAAGACCATGTACAGGTTGGTCCGTAGACCGCTGATAACAGGTTCGAGCGTCGGTGCGGCCAGGAGTGTAGCCAGCCCCTCGTTTTCAGCTCGGTCACGCGAGTATCTCGTAACGGACGAGCCGACCTCGAGAACAGACAGCCTCCGGGCACCGCGTTCATCAACCGCGACCTTGGTGAGATCGGTGACGCCCCACCAAGGATCCGTTTCCGCAAAGCACGCAGCCTCGTCCCAATCAAGCCTAACCCAGGGCGGATTGCCGACTTGGATGTCGAATCCACCACGATCGAACACCGAAGGGTGCTCGAGCTCCCAGTGGAAGAATGCTTGTGTCGCCGCAATCTCCTCGCACTCTCCGAGCCAGCTGTGGCGCTCAAGGACCTCATCGATGGCTGCTCTACCGAAGTATTCGACCGAGTCGAGGGTGCCGTCCTGGAGGTCATACGGGGTAAAGAGGCCGTCGATTTCTTGCTCGGTGGGTTGTCCCAGCAAGAGTTCGGCAGCGTCCAGCCAGCGGTCGAATGTGGGGAGGGCAGTTCCATTGACGGGTGCCCACATCCACAGGGCGCTCCAAGCATCCATGAGGAGCCGCAATCTTGCTGCTGGCCCTTCCGGATCCGAGAATCGGGTGCCGGTGGCGATCTTAGGATCAGGCAGTTCGTCTGCATCGGCCCGCCACACGCTGAAGGCCCGCTGGTGTGCTTGATGATGTTCGGTGGTGTGGACTGATGCCGTTTCCCAGGCTGCTTCGACGCGTCGGGCGAGCGCTTGGAGACGTTCGAGTTGGGTCTTGTCCGGAGCCTTATGAATGGCCTTCCGCCACTCTCGGATGGCACCTGACCAGTCCTCCGCCAGGCCTTCGACAGGGTTCTTGCCACCCTTGCCTTTGAGTTCGACGGCATCGGCAGCCGCACCCCAGCCCTCGCCTGGCAGCAGGAAGTGGTGGATCCCCGTAGTCTGGCCGAACGGCACTTCGCGGAACGGCTGGTCGGTCGGCGGGACGGCCGGGCTGCTGTTCGTGCCCTTCCACGGCTGCCTCTTGATCTGTTCAACCGTGTAGCCTGCCCGCCGAGCGCCGATCAGGCTATTGCCCCGCCGCAACCGTGCCCCGAAGTGGGGGGCTCGGAGTCCTTCGTGCATGCAGTTGAGCCACAGGCTCACCTCGGCCAACTCGACTGCGGTCGGGTTGAGGTCGACGCCATACGCCTGGTTGATGGCGAAGTGGGCTTTGGCCTTCTGGAGCTCCCGCTGATACTGGTCGGGGTCGATCGTCTCACCGGACTCGTCCTGAGCGGCCTTGAGGTACCGAGCAGCGAGTTGGTTGATCGCCTCGTTCAAGAATGCTCCGGATCCGAGTGCCGGCTCGCACACCGTCAGCTTCAGAATATCGGCGGCGGACAGGTCGCGGTGTTCTTCCCAATACACGTCGAGGGTGTGTCGGACGGTGAATTCAGTGAGCACTTCCGGTGTGTAGTAGGAGGCAGACCGTTGCCGATCACGCCCCGACAACCGGAATACGAAATCGCCTTCCTGGTAGCGGACCCGCCGCTCCTGTCCGTCGGGCCCTTCTTCTCTGAGGAACACGTCGTCAGGGAACTCGTCGGCCCGGTCGACCGAAATCACCCAAGAACCGTTGTCGGGGTCGCCGTCGTTGTCGATCTCGAACAGCTCCTCAGTGGCCAAGAACCCCTTATAGGCCATCAGCCCCTCATAGACCGCGCCAAGCTGGTTGATCCCCAAGGTCGCATACGACAGCGCCTGCCGCTGACGACCCGACTTCTCCCGGGTGAAACACAGGTTGACCAGCACCTGCTGGAGGGTTTCATCGGTGATCTGCGCCTTGTCCAGCATCGGACACGCCTCATTGGAAAACAACGACGACCCCAACCCCGGGAACGACAGGCCCCGGGCGTCGGTGTCGAGGGTGGTCGGAGGCTCGTAGCCGTCATTCACCAACCGGAACAACAACGCCAGCGAATCCTGCACGTGGGTGCTGTTCAGAGCATGCGGGGAATGGAGCTCAGCGAGGGCCGTGTCCCGCAGCCGGGCAAGGCTGTAGCCGGCCTGATAGTCCGGATCGTCGACCGGCAGAATCCCCAATTCGGGACGGGCCTCGGCGAACAACAGGACGATGATTCGATACAGATACCGCAGACTCTGGCGGGTCAACTCGTCCGGCTCGATACTGAGCCAGGCCCCCTTCTGCCGGAACCGCACATCGTGGACCACGGCGTTGGCCAGCAACTCAACGCTCCTTCGGACCCCGTGCCGAAGTTCCTTTGAAACGCCCGCCGACTCGTTGGCCGCCTTGTCGAGCAGACCCGACAGAACCGACTGCGCCTCAGACCCAGGGTTGATCGTGTCAGAGCCGAACAGCGCCGCAATCGCGGCCAGCTCCCCCTTTGTCTTGGTATCTCCTCGGGCGATCGCCTCATCGAGGTTGGCACCGAGGAACACACCCTCGCCCCACCGCTCTCGATCCAACAACGTCACCGCTCCACCCGAACAGATCAGGAGATAGTTCGGTGGATCGTCGGCAGTGAAGATCAGTTGCGCTGCCTCGAGGACGGTGCGGCCTTCGAATTTGTCCCCAATGGTGACCGGATCGAGCAGTGCACCCGACGGTGCTGTCTTGTCGGCCACGACCGTCCCCGGGTCGGTCGCGAAAACTGTGTCCAGAGCAAGTAGCAGGAGGCCACTTGGCGTGTCGCACCGATGCGCCACGGGCACCTGCACTGTCTTTTCTCCGGAGATCAACGAGACTGTCTCCCCCCGTATCGGCTCCCAACCCAATGCCCGTAACACCTCATCGTTCAGGTCACGCAGCGCCGCAACGGCATCGCCCGACAACAAACCAAGATCAAGCCGGCTCTCGCTTTCTGTCACATCCGGCGACGCCAAAGCCGCTTCCGCCCGATACTTGTCAAACGCCGTCGACAGACTGCGGACCCGGGTACGTGGGGTCGGATCACCGACCTTCTCCGCCGATTCCCACCCCTTGTACAGGTCTGCCAAACCGGCATCTAGCCGATAAGCCAAGAAGTACTCAGAGAAATATCCCTGATTCACGATTGATGGGAAAGACTTCTCGGAGGTCTTAGCTGAGGTGGTGCGTCGAGCCATGGTTCAATTCCTCGGGACCAGCGCACCGATGATGCGGATCAGCGGAGCATCGGCAGGCGTGTGGTCGTCGATCAAGCCTTGGATCTGGCGAGTGACCCGATCTATGTGTTCGAGCCGCCGGACACGATGTGGGTCGGATTTGATTCCGTCGGCCAGCACTCGGGCTTCGGATTGCCAACGCTCCAGGCGGTTCTGGGTCTCGCCAAGGCGCTCCCACGTGATTTGCAGGGCATCTGCAACGGTATCCGCCAGCCTGGCCGATACCGCCGTGACAACTGCTTCGGCCGTCGCCTCGATGTGGTCGAGGTCTCCTTGCCACTGCGGGTTGATCATGTCGTCGGTGATCCCTGCCATCCGCAGGGCGTGGAACATGTCCTCAAAGGTCACGAGTCCGTCCTCGACGGTTGCAGCCAACCAGGCACCTGCGATTGGTTCACCGCGGCGGTTCGACCAGACACCCGAGACCAGCACCACCGGCTCAGCGACGTCGCAGGGAATGGCGATCGCCTCGTTGCGGTCGATCCGGAAGAGAATCTTGTCTGCGATCCATTCGAGCACGGGGTGTTGCGGCCCGAGGTAGTGGATCTCGGGCCAGGCGGTTCCCGTTTCGCCGGAGGTTGCCTTGGCGTTGACCGCGTGCTCGAGCGATTCGTTGGCTGCCAAGGGATCGGTGGTCAGCCGCAGGCGTTGGCGAAGATCACGCTGGCGTAGGTAGGACTGCGGCAGTGCGTCGAGTCGTCGCATGAGGTCCTCGGGGGGTTGGAAGCTGAGCACGTCGCCGTCAACCTCCCAGCTGAGAGCCTTTAGGTCGTCATACACGAGACTAAGCCCGGCTGTGAGGTAGTCGCCCGTCATGTCGAAAAGCGTGGATGGCGGATCGACACCGACCGTAGGCGAGCTTGCGTCGTCGCTGGCGGTGCTGTCGAGGCCGACGAAGGACCAAGGATCGAACGCGGTGTCGATGGGAGCCTTCTCCTCTAGCACCGCCTCCTTCTCGTCTTGGGTCCGCTGGCGCAGGGCCTCGATGATCGCCTGCTCCTCGGCGGTCTCGCTGTAGAGGCCCATCACCGAGGCGGCGTCGCCCAGCGCTTTGTGGGCAACGTTCTCCTTCTCGACGAGCTTGGACACGACACGGACGTCGCTCGCTACCTCAGGATCGGCAGGGTTGTAGATGAGATAGCGGATTTCGGGCGACTTGAGCTGGCCGTAGCGATCAATACGGCCGTTGCGCTGCTCGACGGTGATCAATGACCACGGAAGATCAAAGTGGATCATCTGGTGGCACTGCTTGTGGAGGTTTACGCCCTCTGCTGCAATATCCGACGTGACAAGGACCCGGATCGGAGCAGAGGCCATCGAGAAGCCTTCGACGATCTGCTGCTGTTCGTCGTCGCTCTTGGAATTGTGGAATGTCTGGACCTGATCGTCGTCCATGTGGAGTTGGCTGCGGATGGCCTCGGCGATCCAGTTCAGGGTGCGGATCCGCTCGGAGAAGATCACCACCCGTTCCTTCGACTTCGGTCCGATGCCGATATCACGAAGTGTCCCCATCAGGGCTTCCAGCTTCGCCGAGCCGGTGTCGACCGCTTCTTCGCTGAGGATCCAAAGCCGGCGGAGCGCTTCGACTTCGGCATCGTGGGCAGGAAGGGTCGGGTCTTTGAGCACCTCAACCCGCCGCCGGGTTAGTCGGTTCTCGATCGACTCCGACAAGGCCGCTGGGGATGAAAGGGCCGCCTTGAGCAGGGTGTAGGCGAAGAGTCGATCCTTGCTTGGGGCCGGCGTGCTGGGGTCGAGCCAGGTGGCGCTGAGCTCTTCGAACACCTTCTCCTCTGCGTCGCTGGGAGTGACCGAGATCGGAACCGGCTCTTCTCGTTGCGCCCATCGGTCGCCTACGACGCTGGCCACGTCGGGTGAGTGCTTGTGGCGACGAACCACAAGGTGCTTGATGTCATCTACGGTCACCTCATCGGGATTGGGGACCGCAGTTGGATCGAGCAATGAAACGAGATTGGCGAAGGCGTCCGATTGCCCGTTGTGGGGGGTGGCGGTGGAGAGGATCAGAGCGTCGGCGTTCGGAGCGATGACCTCAGCCAGTTTCGACCGTTGCGCGGAGCGGTTGGCGACGCTGTGCGCTTCGTCGATCCAGACAACATCCCAGCGGACCCGTTCGAGGTGGTGGCGATAGCGGGACGGGTTCTTGAGCGTGTCGATGGAGACGATCACCCGGTTGAAGTAGGTGAAGGGGTTCTGCCCGGCGGGGATCTTCTGGCGGACCTTTTGTATCCCAGTGGAGTCGAGGCGAACAAGCGGGAAGGCGCAGCGGCACCAGAGCTCGTGCTGGATCTGGTCGAGAATATGGCGAGGTACAACGGCGAGCACCCGGTTGGCCCGGCCGCGGCGCTGGAGTTCGGAGAGGAGCATCCCGACTTCGATGGTCTTGCCGAGACCCACTGAGTCAGCGACGAGGAGGCGTGGCTGGAGCTGACTCATCGCCATCCGGAACGGCTCTCGCTGATATGGCAGGTCGTCGGCCAGGATCTGGTGTCCGACGGTCATGTTCTTGTTGGAGATGGGCACGGGTGTCCGACGGATCAGCGACTCGAGGATGAGCCGGGTCTCAACGCCATGGGCCGATGTGTCGAGCCGGAAACGTGTCTTGCTCGGATCCTCGGGTTCGATGCGATCAATGTCAGAGAAGAAGGAAGCCGGCCTGTCCCGGACGAGCTCGCTTCGGCCGATGCAGCGAACGATGGCACTCGTGCCAAGCGCTTGCCGCTCGACCTCGATAACCTGCCAATCCTGATCGCGAACAACGACACGGCTACCGGGTGCAATCCGATCGAGAGTCTTGGCGTCAGTCGCGGTCATCGGTAGCCCAAGCCTCGGCTAATCGCGCCGTTGCGCACGCTACAACGGTCGTATCCGTGTATCCGCAAGAACTCCGCCCCTGGTCGACATTGCTCGCCCTCAGAATCTAGCCCGGCTCGCTCGACGCGACGATTCATTGATGCAGACCCGACGTCGAAACTCGAATGTCAAGATCTTCAGGTGACGGAATGATTCAGGTATGGATTGGGTGTGGACATCAAACCAACCTCACCCCTCGCAACCGTGTGGGCAGCGCGTGGCGGACACGGGGCCACAACTGTTGCTGCTGTCTTGGGCATAACCTGGGGTGCCGCAATCGCGACTCGAGAGTCGTGGATAGCCGACTGGATCCTTGGTACGCCGGCCAACGACTCTCAGACAAGTGCTCCCTATGTCGCCGACGGAGGGGTATTCGGGCCACAAGCCGCAGGCGGCTCGTCCAACATTGTGGTGCTCCGCGGCCCGTGCTCTATCGGTCTCCGCTCGCTTGCACAGCCATCAGATCAAATCGACGGGGTGATTGTGATTTGCGAACCGTGGCGCTCGATTACCGCCCAGGATGTGGAGTCGGTCGTCCGCGCCCCTGTCGTCGCGACGATCCCGCACTCACCCAGGATTGCGAGACTCAACGACGCTGGTTTGCTAGGCGCACGATTGCCACAGCTCGAGGAGTTTCGGCATCTGATCGAGTGGGCAAGCAAGAGCTAGCACCGGTATGCCGCCAGCCCAGTTCACTGAGCAGGCGAGCTATGCTGCTGCGCCTCTTCGAATGCGGCATGTAGGCCCGGGATGAAGTCCCGCAGGTCCTGTGCGTCGATATCGAGAATCCTCAGCGCGCGGGAGGCAATCCCCACAATTGCCTCCGCTGTCATTATCAACACGAGAACCTGGCGCCACGGCGGCGCGGATGCCCCAAGATCAGGCCCGGACTCTCCCCCACGTTGGAGATGTCGCCCAACCGCTCCTCCGTGGGTGACATCTGACTCCGTTCGCCAAAGAACCACGAGGTGCGGTGCGTGTCTCATCAATATGCCCGTGGTATCTGGACGCGGGGTTAGCGGCGCCCCGAGATCGGTCAACCTCAACCCGATCATGCGTTGCTGATCACACAACATCCCAAGTCGGCGCTCCGCTTCGGATCTGCTGGCTCCGCTGTAGCTCCTTGCGATCTCGCGGCCCGTCTTCTTCTGTTCGTTAAGCTCTGCGAGCTGAGCCCGTAACGCTTGGATATCCACCCACTCGGTCGCGGCACAGACAGCGGCGGCAAAACCGGTCCGTGTCAGTCGATCTGGCCATGATTCCGGATCGCCATCGCTCAGCAGAGGATCCAGGGAGCCTGGCGCTGAAGGCAAGGTCAGCCCAGACGGGATCGCATAGTCGGTTAGCCAGATGGTCTGGACAAGAAGCTCCAGCAAGCGTCTGCCGAGAACAGCGATATCCTCTGTGTGGTCGGCGGCCGACCTCACCGTCGACTGAGCGAGCAAATGAATGCTGACCAACGATCGCCTCGCCAGCCAGAGATTCTCGAGAGCTCTTTCGGGACCCGGTGCCCAGGCCACAAGCTCATCATTCTCAACACCTCGGAGGGTGATATCACCCGCCGGAACGAGGCGTCCAAGCAACTCGTCAAGCTCGGCGAGTACCGGTATCAGCGACGCCATCGGATGCGGCATTGTTCTCATCTCTTTTTCGCTGCCGCTTGATCTCAGCGAGCGTGACCAGCCACAACGCGGCGGGCCTCCTCATGCATCGCTTTCTCTTCCTCAAGGTCCTTCGGCTTGTCGTATCCCATCTTCTCCAGCAGGTCGAGGCGGTACAAATCAACTGCCCGGACCAAGATACGGCCGTAGCTGCGGGCAGCATCAATCGCACCCCGGTAGGAGATCCAGGCCAAGCAGAACAATCCGAGCGGCAAGAGGAGCCAGGTGCCAGCCCGAAAGAGAAGAATGGAACTAACGAGGGTGCACAGCAGCCAACTCCACACGAGACGAGCTGACAGGTCTACCTGATTCCGAGAGTCCTCGATCATGACCAGCATCGTCGGAGAGAACAGCGGATACATCCGTGGAATCATCTCTACTGCTGGGAGCCCATAACGCTCACCGGCGAGATCCTCGTAGTAGCGCAGCACATTGCCCAACTCCGTTGGCATAACGCGTTTCTGGTTTGACGGGATTTCGATGACTGCTCTGAGGTAGAACGCTTGCCGGGCCGGGATGACCGAGGGTCGGCGCTTCTCGAACCAAGTCACGGGTTGAGGAGACGACCGGAGCGTATTGAAGTCCTTGCGTCGCTGAATCTGTCTGGCGACCGCTCGGAGTCGGAGTTCGGCGACCCAGCCGCCGCCATGCCAATACCCCTCCAGCAACTGGACCAGCTTCCGCTGAAACGGGTGGGTGACCAGGGCTACAACCACAATCACAAACAGCAGAACGGCGATCGAGACCAGCGAGAGCTCGGTAATCCGGTCCGCCACCGCACTCCAGCTCGGCTCACCTCCCCACGCTCCCGACAACACCAGGAGGCCCACAAGCAGGAACACAATGGTCGTGGGCAACCCGCTGATGAGACTGAACCGGCTTCCTACCGATCTACCTACTTGAGATAGGTCAAGAGCCATCTTGTGTGGGCAGTTTGCCGAAATGGGCAAGCTCGTCGCAGCGAGGGCAATTCGGCGTCGGATAGCCCTCCTCGAACTGGTGATCGCAGCTCAAGCAGTGCCACCAGTAGCGAGCGGAATCGTCCTGACCCATCGGCTCGCCGTCACTAATGCTGTAACTAGCCATAATCTCCCTTGAGAGTTATCCACAGTAGCTCGCGAAAACATGCCTTACCAGGAGAATCTCCGATTTCCGCAGCTCCAGCGCGCTCATGCGCCAACATGCAGGCATGAGCCACAAGCCCGACCTCGGCAGAGGAGAGGACGAACGCAAGGCTTCGCCGCCCGCGCCTACTCCCAAGCAGGCCGAAACGGACGCCAAGGACAAGGGCGAAACTCAGCCAAGCGGCGCCAGCCCCCAAGTAGCGGCCAGTCTCCCGCGTCGCGAGATCAGGCTACGTTCGTCAGCGTGGGGCAGGTCTCTGGCAGTTCTGGCAATCGCTCTGGCGGTGATCGCAATCGCCGGCACAAAGACGCGTAGCTCGCCGGAAACTACAGGTGCCCTGGCAGACCTGAGCTTTGCCCGAATGAGCGGATCGGTGCTGGACGGCGCGGATCTTGACGGTGCCAACATGGTTGGCGCACAGATGAGCTCCGTAAGTCTCGTTGGGGCAAGCCTGGAGTCCGTCGACTTCACTGGAGCATGCCTGCGTGAGGCCGTCTTCGGTCGGGCCAACCTCCAGGATGCCGTGTTCAAGCGAGCCGACCTCCGCGGGGCCGATCTGTCGACGGCGGCAATCGATGGTGCCGACTTTGACCTTGCCCTCTTCGACGGCGACACAGACTGGCCCAATGACGCAGAGCCGGAAGAAGCATTGAGGGTCGACAGCATTGATCCGGGACCATGCATACCGGGCCCGTAGATACGCGACGCCAGTCAGAGCGGCCATCGCAAATACCGGCGACCAGCGGAGGGCTGCGATAACCTCTTCGATATCGACCTTCTCGATGCCTCAGAGGTGTAAGCCGTCGAATGAAAGGTCGGGCAGCCCGGGGAGGACTTACGTTGGCAGCCCATGGCCTACATCAACAGTGGCGATTTCTGGTCTTTGCTCTCAACGTCGCTACGTTCTACATCGTTTACCTACTGACCGACGGAGACTGGACAATTGGAGGCAGCGGGCAGGCAGCCTGGGTCATCGCCGCCGTTGGGTGGTGGGTACTCGAGCTCCTATCCGCTCCTTGGTTCCGCCCGCCGCGCGATGCACTCGCTGCGTCCATCGCAGCTTTTTCTGTGCTCGTGACTATGGATCTGGGCAACGCTGGCGGCCTCGCATCCGACCAGGTCGGAACCGCACGAACGGTCGCGACCATCTATGTCGTGATCATCGGCATCAGCGCGGTTGTGGCAGCTCACCGGGAAGGGACCGAAGAGCGCGGACCCATCCAGCGAGCTGCATTGGTTATCGCCAGCGACTTCGCCAGAGGAGAAGCCCTATTCGGCGGCGTCGCCCTCGTAAGCATCTTCGGCTTCTACAACAGCGATCCCGTGAAGCTCGGCCTGGTTGCGCTTTGGACTGGCTTCGCCCTGTTGCGACCATTTGAGAAGGCCATCGATCTCCTCCTCGCCATCAGGAACGAGCGATCCACCGACAGACCATCCATAGGATCAATCTCGCGCGTTGACGATCCCGGCATCGTGCGAGTCAGCATCGCGGACGGCTACAAGTGGGACCGCCGGGCGATGTACTTGACGCGGCTGCCAGGCGGAGCCAAACAATTCGTGCTGCCGCTGTTCACTCAGATCCGTGAGGACGGGCTGCTAGGTACCGGCATATGCGCCGGCGATGCATCCGAGGTTCCGCTAACACCGCACGAGGGAGCCGTACACCGGCTCGACTCGTCCGACCGGCCAGAGGAACTTATGGCGGGATTGGCCAATACGAAGACCAAATGTGATATCGCGGGTTTCGTCGTCGAGGGATCCAGGATCGGGACCATCCGGTTCGAGGTGGCACGCCCTGATGATCTCGAAGAAGGAGTTGTGGTCTTCTGCCAGCTGGGGGCGAAGCGTGTCTTCTATCAGATTGTTGGAGCACAGACGTCCGAAGAGAGCTTCATGCACAATCCCCGAGGCACGCACATTGTCACAGCCGTCCAACTGGGTACCCACGATCCAGCCCGAGGATTTCGTAAACACCCCTGGCTACCGTCGATGAATCAGATCGTGTTCCGACCGACCGAGAATCCCGTCGAGCCAGCAGACCCGGCTGACGACGAATTCGCGATCGGGAGCATACCGACGCTTGATCTTGAGGTTCGCGCAGGCATCTCGGACCTCATCGAGTACCACTCGGCAATCCTGGGTGCCACGGGGACAGGCAAGACAGAGCTCGCGCTAGATGTAATCAACAACGCTCTCGACCGGGATACCAAAGTCGTGGTGGTCGACCTGACAGGTGAGTACCGTCAAAGGCTGGCTAATCGCTCACCGCAATCTATCGGCCTAACGCAGCAGGAGGCAGACGATCTCGATGCGAAACTGTTCGCTGTCGAGACCGGGGATTTCGGAGCAAAGAAGGAACGCAAGGTTCTCAAAGGCTTCCTCGACGAGATACGGGGCGTCTGCCGAGACCGCGTTGACTCGTTCCTGCAGAGCGAAGAAGATTGGCTTGCGATTCTGGAACTCGCGGAAGTTACCAACACCCGCGCGACTCTGAGAACGACTGAGCTCTTCCTGAGCGAGATACTGATGTGGGCACGATCAAATCGCCGGACCCGAAGAATCCTGATCGTGCTTGAGGAGGCCCATACCATCATTCCGGAAGTGTGGTCCTCGGGGTTTGACAGTGACACCCAATGGGTGGTGAACAGAATCGGCCAGATTGCTCTGCAGGGCCGCAAGTACGGGGTCGGTTTGATGGTGATTTCCCAGCGAACCGCTCTCGTGAGCAAGACGATCCTCTCCCAGTGCAACACGTATTTGGTTTACTCAATGGTTGACCAGACAAGCCTCTCGTACTTGTCGAATGTGCTGGGCTCTATCCATGTAGAGGCGATACCCAATCTGCGTTTCCTCGAGTTCATTGCCTTCGGGAAGGCAATTCGATCCGAGAGACCGACCATCCTCCACCGGGCATACGACGAGGCTGTGGAGACAGCCAGTCGAACTCTGACTTAGTGCGCTGTAGCAATTTCGGCTCTCTCAGCTCCCGATTGCAGCGACGGGCACCGCCCACCCAGGACCGCACTGGTTCAACCGGAAGTTGGGCTGCCAAACGCGGCTAGCCGCCTATGCAGCCCCGAGGCCCGCTGCACAGAGCGCTCGACTGCACTCCTGATCGCATCTTCGCCGCCAACGATGCTGATCCGACCACTCGCTCTCGTAACCGCCGTATACAGCAACTCTCGTGTCAGAAGTCGTAACGATTCGCCGGGAAGCACCACGACTACTTCGTCGAACTGCGAGCCCTGGCTCTTGTGGATCGTCATCGCATGGACCGTCGTGTGATCGCCCAGGTGGCTCGGGGGGAACTCTCGGCCCCTGTCGAACAGCACCCGCAGGCCGTCACCCGCCTCGACGCACATGCCGATATCCCCGTTGTACAGCTCCAGTTTGTAGTCGTTGCTCGTGATCATCACCGGCCGGCCCGGGTACCACTCGCCGCCCCAACGCAGTCCGGGGAACCTCTCGTCAAGCGCCCGTTCGATCTCCCGTCCCCACCCGGACACACCGTCCGAACCCTTCCTGTGTGCACACAACACGGCCAGATTCTGCAGCTCCGCCAGCGCCTCTTCACCTTGTCCTGCCCCGGCCAGTTCCACCACCCTGACCCGCTGGGCCACTATCCGGTCCCACAACTCCGCGAATCCTGCCGATCGGCGGTTCTGGACCCAACCCAGCTGATCTACACCGCTCCCCAACAGCGCTACAGCTGTATCGGCGTCGCCTAGCCGTACGGCCTCGGCGAAGTCGGCGATTGCGCTGTCTTCCTCAAAGCGGTGTACACGATCGAGAACCACGACGTGGTTGGCGATTGGCGCCTCACCTACAGCAACTCCCGTGCAGTCAATCCACCCGAAACTGGGGGCCGTCCGTCGCTTCCTGGGCGTAGGCGGTGACCGGCAGCGTCAACGCCCTATGCAGAAACGCCGCCATCTGGCCCCGGCTCACGCGTGATCCCGGGCAGAACCTGTCGTTGTCGGGCGGGTTGCAGCCTCTCGTGATGCCGGCCGTCGCCAGCCGCTCGATCGCATCCTCGAACACAGACCAGTCATCGTCGACGAAATCGACGCCCCCCGATTCGCCCAGCCCCAGCGCCCGCACCAGGAATGCCGCCATCTGCTCCCGGGTGACATAGTCGTCGGGGCAGAAACGGTCGTTCACCGGCGGGTTGCAGCCCTTGGTGATCCCCGCTGCCGCCAGCCGCTCGATAGCGTTCTCGAAGATCGAGTCGTCGTCATCGACGAAGTCCGTGCCCGAGGCCGCCGGCAACCCCAGGACCCGGCTGAGGAATGCGGCCATCTCCCCTCTCGTCACCGGATCATCGGTGCAGAACCGGGAACCATCCCCGCATCCGAACGTGCCGCCAATCCCCCGCAACCACACGATGTCGTCGATGAAGACACTGCCGAACATGTCGGCGAACAGCGGCTCCAGGTAGATCTCCAGCGTCACCTGATCGCCCGGCTCAACCGAAATGCCGCTCGCCAGGTCGGGACGCAGGTGCGGCGCGTCCTCATACCATTCGGGGAAGTAATCCCAGATGATGTCGTCGGTAGCGTCATAGTTGGCGGCGAAGAGATACCAGGTGCCCTCAGCGACGTACCAGGCCTTGTCCCTGCCCGGGAACCTGCCGGCGAGACCGCTCACATCGAGGGCGTTGTACAACTCCGTGTACGGGTAGTCGACGAGTTCACCCTCGGGTGTGAGCACCGTAACTTCGATGGTCGCCGACTCGGGCAGCACGACATTGGCGGTGGTGAGTTCCCCGTCGACCAGCGTTACCGGTTCGGACCCGAAAAAGCTCGCCGCGTCCGGGTACCAGGTAGCCGCATAGGCGTTCGTGGCCGGCACCAGCAGCACGTGATAGTCCCCCGGGGCCCAGCCGAAAACCTCGTAGTAGGACACACCACCCGGGTCGTACACCGGGATCTCGTAGATTTCGGTCAGCGCCTCCCCGGAGGTGCTGTACAGGTAGACGGTCGCCTCGTAGGCCAGCTCGGACGCGGTCGGGATGGCCCGCCCGGCGATCACACCACCAGCGTGCAGATCAACGGCGAGACCCGAAATGCCATCGCTGTCGGGCAGGACGGACTCGGTCAGTTGCTCATGGACGTGCGGCCCCAGCCACTGGGTGACCATGCCCGGCTTGCTGGCTCGGATGAGCACCGGAGTGGGATAGACACCCATCGAGTACGAACCGCCGGAGCCAGAGGTAGTCGACCCCATCACCGTCCCCGCAATCGGGTTGATCGCCTCCACCGTCACCCCGGCCGTGGCGACCCCGTCGATCCGGGTCACTCCGCTAACGGAAACCGGTGTGTTGTCGGCATCGAGCCGGATCGAAGCAAAGTTGAGCCGCGGGCCGGTTGCGCGGCAGCCGTAGGTAAGGTCAGCGGAGAATCGCACAATGTCGTCGCCCGAAGTCTCGATCTCGTAGACCTCGAACTGCCCGTAGCGTGCCCCGCCGGAGCAGTAGTCGAGATTGCGGGTGGTCATCGCACCGCTGCTCGCCGTCGGATATGACTCCGTCACCTCGTAAACCCCGACACCGAGCGCCTCGCCCTCCGGGGCCCTCATCCCAACCGAGTAAGAACCCGACCCGTAGGAATACGTCACCTTCAGTTCGCTGAAGTCACCCGTGTTGAACACCTCGAGCAGCGCATCGGCTGGCCGAACGAACACATCGGGGCGATTGTCGGGATCGGCACTCAGGTACGTGATCGTGAAATCCGGATCGCAGGGATCAGAAATGCGATCACCATCGCTGTCTGCGGTGATAGCGCTGACGACACCGGGGCATGAGTCGAGAGTGTTCGGAACGCCGTCCCCGTCATCATCGGGTGCCGGCGGGAGGGTCTCGCTTGTGGAGTTGAATCTCAGCTCGCCGCGGATCGCCGGCCCGGTCGTCGTCCCACATCTGGCCTCGAAATCGATCGCCAGCACATCGACGTCGCCAAACCCCGTCGGGACGAGCTCACCGACCGTGAAATCACCGTGAAGCTCGTAGGAGTGCCAAAGGCACTCGTCGCCCGGAATCGTGAAATCGATCCACGGCTTGACCGGATTGCCATCGTTCCGCGCCTCCGCACCTGGATAGGGGCCGATACCGACGTCGTACGGTTCCGGTGCCCCGAAGCCAAAGCTGTAGCGATCGCCTTCGGGAGTCTCCAGATCGAAGTAGATACTGTCGCCGTACTCGCTTGCGCCAAAGGTGCCCGAAGCCAGGTAGATGTCGGTCCCCCCGCCGATCGGGTCACCCGAGTCACTCTCGAGCCGCAGGTAGGTGAAGGGCGCTGCCGACGCCGGCGCGTCACCGGCTATTGGCGTGAGGAGTGTCAGAACCATCGCCGTACCAACTACCCACATAACGCGCTTCACACTGAACCTCCCGGCCTAAGCCTTGGTTGCCGTCGCCTGTGATGCCTTTGACAAGCCTCCGAACCCACTTCCCCTACCCCAGCGCCCGGTGCAGGAACGCCGCCATCTGGGCCCTCGTCACGACGTCGTTCGGACAGAAGCTGTCATTTACCGGCGGGTTGCAGCCCCGCGTCACTCCTCCCGTGGCCAGCTTGTCGATGGCGTCCTCGAAGATGGAGCCATCGTCATCGGTGAATAAGTCGCCGTCACCGGCGTCGGTGTAGCCGAGAGCCCGCACCAAGAATGCCGCCATCTGGCCCCGCGTCACCGGATCATCGGGACAGAACCTGTCGTTGGCCGGCGGGTTGCAGCCCCGGGTGATCCCTGCAGCTGCCAGTCGCTCGATCGAGGATTCGAATATCGAGTCGTCGTCGTCGCTGAACGGATCATCGAGCGAGTCCGTCAGCCCGAGGCCCCGCACCAGAAACGCCGCCATCTGACCCCTCGTCACCGGATCATCAGGACAGAACACATCGCCGGCGTCGCGGCAGCCCTTGGTGATTCCGCTGTCGGCCAGCCACCGGATGTCGCCGCCGAACACAGAATCCCGCGCGTCATAGAATTGCGGACGGTCGCCCAGGGCGAACACACCGCCCTTCTCGATGGCCACCTCCAGTTCGATGGTGTCGCCATCCCATGCCGAGTCGACGGTGCGTGCCTGAACGCATGGCACGGTCACCTCGCCATCGCAGTCAGGCACCGGCTCGAAGTCCAACCACACCTGGAGCTCCTCGAACAGAAGTGGATTGAACACCGAGTCTCTGATGTAGAGGGTCACGACGCCGGGGTTCGGATCCTTGATTCCGGGGTATGCAAAGATCGAGTAATCCTCGAGGACCGCCTTGGGTTCCGGCTCGGGACGCCCAATTCGGGCCAGGTCCTGCAGATCAGCTGTGATCGCGGCATACACCCCATACTCGAGGTCGTCCGCTCCAGACGGCACACCAATGGATGTACCTTCAGATTCAACGGCTACGTAGTGGCCCGCAGCAAGCGTCACATCCCGATCGGTGACGGTCTCGCCCGGACCGTCGAGCACGAATACCTCCGCTTCGTCCCAGGCGAGCGCATAGCCGCGTGGATGATCCCCGTAGAACCGACCCAGGTAGGTACTACTCGAACTGTTGGATTGTGCGAACAGCCGATAGGTCCCCTCCGGCGCGGCAACGATATACCGCCCCTCGTCATCGGTGAACGCCGAATAGTGGGTCCCGTTCTGATCGACCAGATACACCCGGTGTCTCCACTGTATGGCACCGTCGGTGGTGGCCACAGTTCCGGCGACGGCAGCCAGTTCCGGAGGGGCGTTGCTCTTCAGCGGCAACGTTAGGTTCACCCGCGTCGTCTGGTTGTGATTGACGGTTATCTGCCCGGATGGATGTAATTCCTGATATGGGTAGTCGGCCTCATCGAGCCCGATCGTGCCCTGGAAGACGAAAATCGAATAGGTTCCGGACTGGATGGTGATGTTGAAGCTTCCGTCGGCTTGCACATAGGACCACTGGTCGGAGACGAACACCCTGGCTCCGAGCGCAGGGCGTCCCGATGAGCTGAGCACGGTCCCGGTGACTGTTCCGGGTGTCCAGTCGGCGGATGCGGGAGCCACCAACGCCAGCACCATCAGGTGGGCCAGAAGAACAACCACAAGTTTCTTCATCTTGAACCTCCTACCAATTCAGTCGGGTATACGAGCGACTGACTTGAGCACAGCCCCTACCCCAGCGCCCGGCACAGGAACGCCGCCATCGTCAGAACCGCCACCAAGCCCTTGTCTCGCACCGTTCCCACCTCCGGTTCAGATTTGCAGAGAAGCTAACTTGCAGTTGCCTACTAGAGAAATCCGGGACAGTCAGAGCTGGGCCATATCTCCCCGCCAACGATCTCGAGAAAACCCTGGCCGGCTGGTGGGCTGCGATTGTGTCCTCAAGGCACACGAGGAGGGCGAGGGAGGTATATCGTGAATGACATGGCAACCGAGACGATGCAACCCGGGGACCGCATCCGGTGTCGTGGGCCGGGTACGACGCACTCGGTCCCGAAGTCCGTGGCGAATACATCGACGGAGAGCTTGTGATGAGCCCGTCCCCGACCCAACGTCACCAGGGAATCGCGTTCCAGATCCATAACCTCATTGGGGCAGCGGTTCCTCACGGAATGACCGTCATCGGGGGCTGGGCGTGGATGCCGGGGGCCGACGAGTTCGTCCCCGATGCGATGGTCCTTGACTCCACCGACGAGCAGAAGCGCTTCACCTGAGTCCCCCACCTCGTTGTCGAGATTCTGTCATCGGATCCCGCTCGGGAGATCATCCGCAAGGTCGCCAAGTATGCGGCAGCAGGGCTCACCCGCTACTGGATCGTCGACCCCGTCGGGCCGGTCATCATCGTCTATCTCCTCGTCGAGCAGGGCCGCCACGGCCCCGGCACATCGGTGACCCTGGATGTCGGGCCTACGGAGATCACCTTCGATCCTGCCGATCTGCTCCGCTAGGTCGGATCGTCCCAGCCCAAAGCTCACCCCGGAGCCGAGCCCGCTCTCGTAGGCCAGCTTCCAGCCAGGACATGACAATCGCCGAGGCTCTCGGCATGCGGGGAGCGCACGCCATCGCCGCCGTCCCCGCCGACCAGCGGCCGTGATACTCGGCGACACGTGAGCCTGGGTGGAGTACGACCGGGCAGCGGGTTCGCCCGCAGATCAGGCCCTGACATCGCTCATCGCCGCATGCGGCACCAATCTCACCGTGGCCGAGCCCGTCCTAATGGAGGTCCTCGCCGCCGATCGAGACTTCGCCGACCTCGACAGGCTGCTGCACTCGTTCCAGTGGAGCGGCGTCGACCCCGTCGCCGCGCTACGGCCCGCCCCCCTACCGGTTATCGACCGCGGCAACAAAGACGTCCGCGACACCGTTCGTATCACCAGGAACGAGGTTCGAGGCTTCGGACACCACTACTACCCACGCCCCGTCCGAGCTGATCCCATACGGCTTGGTCCAACCGTCCGGCTTCGCGCCACCTGGCGTCAACGAAAGCCGGACCGTACTCTCCGTCTCCAGATCCCATACATAGGCCTCATACAGGTTGTTGCCTTCCGGAGACCCGTTCGATGCAACGGTGTAGTACGCAACAAACCGCCCGTCACCCGACATGAACGGGTCACTCGAACTCGAGTTGAGGATCGCCCCGGTCGTTGCCTTGCTGACCAGCCGCGTGATCCCCGTAGCGGTCTCGTATTGGTAGATCATGCCTCGGCCGTCTACCGACTCGGGCAGGATGTCATCTGAGTACGACATGTACGCCACATACGAGCCGTCGTAGTCCACAACGGCCCAGAAAGCGGCCGAGGTCATGAGGTTCCCGTTGTATGTGTCGGAAATCAGAGTCACATCTCCGGTCACCCGGTCCCGCATGAAGATACTCGTCGACGTACTCAGGGTCTGGCGCGGGTCAAATTCGGGGCCGCGAGCACCAAACACCAGGTACCTTCCGTCACCGCTGACGTCCCACGGTTGCGCTCCATTGGAGGGCTGGGCACCGCCCTCGGTCACACCCTCGATCGTCAGATCACCGGTCCAGACGTCGTAGAAGAAGGCATCGCCGGCGTTGTTCGTGTCGGGCACGACGAGATTGCTCGCCCCGCCGCTGAAGCTCACCCAACGCCCGTCGTCGCTGATGCCCCAAACCCTCGAGTTGTGGTCGCCGCCTGTCGCGTCGGGTGCCTCACTCATCCTGACGAGCGACCCATCCGCATCGTCATAGAGAAACACATCGCCCCAGCCGTTGTCATCACCGGGAATCACAAAATCACCCCAGTTGCTGAAAGCGACAATGTCGCCGTCGTAGTCAATGACAGAATCGAACACGCCCTCGGTGCGCGCCGCGGTGGTGCCACGACTCACCCACACCATGTCTCCGGTTTCTCGGTCGTGTCGATACGCATCGACCAACCCATTGCTGTCACCGGTGACAAAGTTGTCGGCGGCGCACTCGACAATGACATATCGGCCGTCGCCCGATATCGCGGCGCCACTACATTCTGCGTTTCCCGGCTCGCCGTCCGGGGCCCGACTCACCAGAACCATTCCACTCACGAACATGTCGGTATATGCCGTGGTGACTCTGCCATCCGCATCCGCCACCGACACTGTCACCTCGTGAACACCCGGCACTGTCGGCGTTCCCGACAGCAATCCGGCATTGCTCACGGACAAGCCTGGCGGCAGGCTCGATGCCGACCACTCGTACGGAGGCTCACCACCATATGCGCTGAGGAACTGGGTATGACCGTCGTAGGCAGCGGCGTCCACCAACTCTGTCGTGGTGATCTGCAGGGGTAGGTCGATGTCGATCGGCATACGGGCGCCTGCCGTGCGTCCCGAGGCGTCCGTGAGCAACAAACTGGCAGAGAACTCGCCGGGCGCGCCCGGTGTCCCGGTGATATGGCCGTTGTCATCGACATCCAAACCCACCGGGTCCGAACCCATCCGCCACGTGTAAGGAGGCTCACCACCGGTGCCCGCGACGTGCGCCGAATAGCTCTCCCAGACTGTCCCGCCGGGCAGGCTCGTCGTTGTGATCTCGACCGGGTCCCGTGATTCGATCATCAGGGACTGCTGTGCGGTCCGGCCGGCATCGTCGGACACCTCGACAGTGAAGTACAGGTCGCCCGCGTCCTCTGGGTACCCGCTGAGGAACCCATGGTCGGCCAACGTCAGACCGGCGGGAACCTCTCCGGTCCAGTGATGCTGGCCTTTACCCCCATCGGCATCCAGCGCAGTCGACCACCACTCCCCGATGGTCGCCACCGGCAGCTCCGTCGTAACCACAACAACCGGTTGGTAGACGAAGATCGTCACCCTGGCCGACGCTGTGTTGGCCTCACTGTCGGTTGCAATAACGGCGCCAGAGAATGTCCCGGAAACGGTCGGGATCCCGGTGACCGTGCCCTGGCCATCAACATGCAGCCCATCCGGTAGACCTCTTGCGTCCCATGTGTACGGCGGAAACCCTCCGACCGCAGTGGTGCCGTCCGAATAGGCCTCTCCCACCGTTCCATCAACAAGGTCACCGCCAATGACATGGAAGGTGTCGACGACCTCCAGCACCAGGTCAACGCTCGCCACCCGCCCATCGCCATCGGCCACCGTCCAAGTGACCGGGAACAGGCCGACCTGAGTTGGCCTTCCCGTGATCGCACCAAAGGTGTTCATCACGATCCCATCTGGCAGCTCGGTCGAACTCCAGTAGTGGCGGAGTTCTCCTCCGACCGACCTCAGCGCAAAGTGCTGGTACTCGTCGACGACCCACTTCGGTAGCTCGTCGGTCAAGATCTCGAGAGGAGCGTCAATATCAAGAACAAGGGTCGCCGCGTCCGATCGATCGCGGCCGTCGGTGACCTCAACCGACACCGTGGCCTCTTCCGCGGTCGCTGGTACACCCGTCAGCGAGCCATCGGGGGCGAGTGTTAGACCGTCGGGAACTCCGGTCGCCGTCCAAGTGTATGGCGCCCGACCCCACTTCGCTTCGAGGGTGGCGGAGTAGGGGGTACCGACCGTGCCGCCGGGCAGGGTCGGCGTAGTGATCTGCGGGGTCCGGGTGAACGCCCGATGCAGAAACGCCGCCATTTGCTCTCGCGTCACAACGTCATCCGGGCAGAATCGATCATTCGCCGGCGGATTGCAGCCGCGGGTGATCCCCGCCGTCGCCAACCGGTTGATGCTGCCCTCGAACATCGACCCTGCCGTATCGACAAACGACACACCTTCATCGATTTCGGTGAGGCCGAGAGCCCGCTCCAAGAATGCCGCCATCTGACCCCGGGTCACCACATCGCTCGGACAAAACCTGTCGTTGGTCGGTGGGTTGCAGCCCAGCGTGATCCCCGCTGCCGCCAGACGCTCGATGTCGGTCTCAAACACGAGTCCGTCATCATCGACAAAGTCAACGTCACCACCGTCCGGGAGTTCAAACCCCCGGCTCAGGAACGCAGCCATCTGCCCACGAGTAACAACATCGGTCGGGCAGAACCGATCATTCGCCGGCGGGTTGCAGCCCCGGGTTATCCCTTCGTCAGCTAGCCAGACGATCTCGTCGGCGAAGACATGGTCCTCCGGAACATCCAAAAACCCGGTCGATGCCACGGCGGCTCCGGCTGTTACCAGCACGGACACCAACAACGTGATCAATGCCAACCGCAAAGCCACCACCCCTTCAAAGCCCCTTGATGTGGATAGGGCAGCATAATTTACACTTACTGGCTGCACGATTCGGTTCGACCGTTTTTGGTCTAGGGACGGCCACCCCATCCCAGGCGAGTCGGCGTTCCGGCGTGTCGAGGATCGACTCATGGCTATTGCGCAGGAAGCTGACGAGGGAATCCATCCGAAACAGCGCTCCTCGCCGCGACCCGCCTACCCCAGCAGAGATCGCAGCGCAATCGCCGGCCAGCCGAGCTTGGGGATGGTCAGCACCACTTTGGCGTCCACCAGTGCTGCGTTGACGGGATCGTCGGCAACGTTGTTTCCGTCGCCGCGGGTGACGAACACCAGACGGCCGCCATCTTCCTGGATCTCGATGACACGGTGGATCACCGCCGTTGCACCTTCGTGGAAGCGGATCACATCGCCGACCTCTACCTGGTCCGGCTCAACTTCCTGGACAATCACCAAGTCACCCACCTCGAACGTCGGGGTCATACTCGGGCCGCTCACCGCCACCGGCTGCACTCCGAAAAAGCCGCCGACAAACCAGATACAAACGACCGCCGTCAACCCGGTGGCGAACGCCCACCTGCTACCGGTCGCCCGTGCGGTCGGCTCTGCCTGCTCAACGGGAGGCTGCAGGATCGCCAGCACAATCACCGGGCCCAGCGTCCACACAAACGCCGTCTCTGCCCACTCCAGGTTCGGCAGCACCGGCGACAGCCACTCGAACGCCTGCAGAGTCGCCCCGAATAAGATCGCCGGCAGCGGGCCGCCGGCCAGTGCCAGCACCGAGGCCACCAGCCCGATCGCCAGAGCCGGCAGCAACTCTCCCCCGAAGAACGCAAACGCCTGCTCTCCCCCATCGAACGAAGCCAGCTTGCCCACCGGGATCTGCACCAAGGCAAAGACCACGGCCCCTACCGCAATCGCCAGGGTCGGGCGAGTGCGAGCAATCGAAACCACCACACAGGCACGACATACTTCGATCGCCGCCAGGATCGCCAGCACATAGGTCGCATTGACGAGCACCTGGGCAAACCCGTGCGCATACGGAGACCGGCCCAAACCCAGCAACAACCCGGCCACCACCACCAGCGAAACCTGAAACAGCGCCGCAAGCCCGGCCGCCGTCAGCAACGGTGTGGTCGAGCTGGGTGTTGCCGCCATTCCCGATCGCCATACCGCCACTCCGGCCAGCGTCAGCGCACTCCAGTAGAACGCCGCCGCCATCGGCCACAGCAGCGGATGGGTCGAACTCACCCCGACCGAGCGCAACAGCTCGGCGGGATAGCCGGCGTTGATGGCGACGTATACCAACAGCGCCGCTGCCATCAACCCGGCGATCAACACCCGCTCCCGCTGCAATGCGGCCGGGGTCGGCGGATTCGCCACCGACATCCCACCGCCCAACAGCGGGGAGCGGGGAATCAACCTGCCGCGCAGATTCTCAAACGGCAGGGGTCGCACGCTCGGCAGCACCGAACGGCGCACGCCAGGAGGGTGCGGCGTCGCAGCCGGCGCCGCACCTTGCCTGGGACGGAAATCCGTCATCCACGGCTGCAGGTACCAATGGCCCTTCACCCATCGATCGTTATTCACGGTCATCAGCCCGGGCACACTCCCGTCGTGAGTTGCTCGATCTCGACACC